>ERZ773194.1794-NODE-1794-length-22173-cov-4.570938_pt1 | contig 22173 bp, 6 predicted proteins | sample MGYA00511240_ERZ773194 | MGnify/ENA primary metagenome ERZ773194 (study PRJEB29015, sample SAMEA2737774) | human gut metagenome | biome: human gut; feature: human-associated habitat; material: faeces | place: China | collected 2012 ... | reverse complement strand
CTCGCCCACACCTCGCCAGCATTTTTGAAAAATTGCTGGATCAAAAAACTTTTTATTTGATGCATCGTTTGAAAAGAAATAATTATAATTTGCTTCTCAGATTCATTGTAAATTTATGCCCCCATCCCGCAAAAAAGAACCAAAGGAGATGCTTGATATGCGTTTAGATAAATGGCTTTCCGATGCCACTTCCTACACTCGCAGCCAACTGAAACAACTCATCCGTAGCGGTCAAGTAACGGTCAATCAGACGATTGTCAAAAAACCAGAAACGCCCGTTCAGGAAACCGATGTCATCTGTTTGCAAGGAAATCCTGTTGAACCAGCGGAATCTTGCTATTGTCTGCTGCTCAATAAGCCATTGGGTTATGTTTGTGCGGTAACAGATGCAACGGAAAAAACTGTGATGGAATTGATACCGCCAGAATTGCAGCGAAAAGGATTATTTCCAGTCGGCAGACTGGACAAGGATACCAGCGGTATGCTGCTGCTGACAAATGATGGAGCATTTTCCCATGCTCTGCTTGCTCCGAAACGCCATGTTCCGAAGTATTACCGGATGCAGCTGGCACGTCCTTATGAAGAATCTTATGCCCAACAGCTTGCAGAGGGACTGGTGTTGGCAGACGGAACGCACTGCCTGCCGGCGGAAATTTTACCCGTTTTGAATACAGACCGAATGGCAGTCATTTGCTTGCATGAGGGGAAATATCATCAAGTGCGGCGGATGCTGGCGGCAGTCGGAAACCATGTGGAGCAGTTGCAGCGAGTTGCTATCGGAAACCTTTTTTTACCAATCAGTTTACAAATTGGAGCGTGTCAGAAACTGACCAGCACACAAATCAGCCTGCTTTCCCAGCAGCCAGCCCCCAAGTTCTTGTGGGAACTGACTCAAAATAGTAATTTTTAGTAAAAAGTTAATAAAAAGTTTCATGATGGCAGAAACCATAGAATTCATGCATTTTATACAAAAAAAATAAAATTCCACCGCGGAAAGTCCCCCTTTTTTTGACGAAATGACATACCCGAAAAAAAAGTTCGTCATATTTGATAAATGTACAAGCTGAAATTTGGGCATATCACGACTTGAAAAAAAATCAAAACTCTGCTATGATTATATCAGAGCTAAGATCGAAACAATGTTCTGGCTGAATTACAGGAAAAACGGTCTGCTTCCGTTTCCCCTGTTTGCGTTTTTCAAAATAAAAATAAACTATTAGGAGGATTGCATCAATGGCAAGTTTATCATTGAGACACATCTACAAAATTTACCCGGGCAATGTTACTGCGGTAAAGGATGTTAATATTGAAATTAAGGATAAGGAATTTATCGTTTTGGTTGGTCCTTCCGGATGTGGTAAGTCCACAACCCTGCGTATGATCGCTGGTCTGGAAGAAATCTCTAAGGGCGAACTGTACATCGGCGACCGTCTGGTAAACGATATCGCTCCGAAGGACAGAGATATCGCAATGGTATTCCAGAACTACGCTCTGTATCCGCACATGACCGTTTATGAGAACATGGCATTCGGTCTGAAGCTGAGAAAAGTTCCGAAGGATGAAATCGACCGCAAGGTAAAGGAAGCTGCAAAGATCCTCGACCTGAGCCACCTGCTCGACCGGAAGCCGAAGGCAATGTCCGGTGGTCAGAGACAGCGTGTTGCTATGGGTCGTGCAATCGTCCGGAATCCGCAGGTCTTCCTGCTGGACGAACCGCTTTCTAACTTGGACGCAAAACTGCGTGCACAGATGAGAACTGAAATCTCTAAGATCCACAAGAAGTTGGGTACAACCTTTATTTACGTTACCCATGACCAGACCGAAGCTATGACCCTTGGTGATCGGATCGTTGTTATGAAGGATGGTATCATTCAGCAGATCGATACACCGCAGAACCTGTATGAAAGACCGGGCAACAAGTTTGTTGCTGGATTCCTGGGTTCTCCGCAGATGAACTTCATCGATGGTGTTCTGAAGAAGAAGAACAACGGCTATTGCGTACAGTTCGCAAAGAAGTACGAATTGGCTGTTCCGGCTGCAAAGGAAGACAAGAAGCTTGCAAACTATGTGGATAAGGAAGTTATCCTGGGTATCCGTCCGGAAGCAATCCACGATGACGAAATGTTCCTGTCCTCTGCAACCACTGGTGTCATTGAATGTGATGTAGACATCACCGAAATGATGGGTGCTGAAAACTTCCTGTATCTGGATTGCCAGGGCACTCCGCTGACTGCTCGTGTTGACCCACGGTCTACTGCAAAGCAGGGCGACAAGAACTTGAGAGTTGCTTTGGATCCGAACAGAATGCACCTGTTCGACAAGGAAACCGAAGAAACCATTATCAACTAATTGGAATCCGCAATTTCCCCTTAAATAAAATTTGTTCGTGAAAAAAATCGGCTCTGTCTGCAAGTGGACAGAGCCGATTTTTGTTTGTTTTTAAAAATGATAAATCTATGATGAAAAAATCAAATAAATTAAAAGCAATGAAGAAAGATAGAAAAATAAATGAGAATAAAATAATGAAAAGATTAATAAAAGTTAGAAATACTGGTAGTGGCATTTGAAAGAACGGTAAAAAAAATCGTAGAGTGGTTGAATTTCAAGAAAGAGTATGCTATAATAAGGCTGTATATCCATACCCAGATTTACACCTTTGGTGTGCCGGAAAAATGTGGGCTTTGGAAGATACAAAATCTGAAAAACTGTGTTGCAGAAATATGGAAAGGAGAGAAACCGCTATGACACAGGGCGGGAAAAGGATGGAAGAAATCCGAAAAACATCATGCATCAAGCGTGTGATCAGTATGCTGCTTGCTGTTTTGATGATTCTGGTGAGTGTTCCGATAAGTTCACTGACGGCTTCCGCTGGGAACAATCCACCGAGATACGGTGGTGACTGGGGGCGTCCAGGCTGGGGACAAACACCGGATGTTATGACGAATGTTCGTGCGGAATTTACAGATACTTCTTATCATGGAACATCGGAACAGGAATCCGGTGAACTATTTTATCTGTATCTATCTTTAGCGGGCAACAATGTCAATCACTGGGGTCATAGTACGACTTACAGAATTGATATTCCGGAAAACCTTTTGCTTCCTGACTTCCCAGGGCAAGGCCTGCGGGATGGAGCAAAGTATAGTGGCTTTACCATGCATGTGGAAGGTAACAGCCGGTATTTGACCTATGACATTGCAAATGGTCAGACAAAGGCAATCTATTTGAAAGCAAAGTTTGCAAACGGGAAAACCCCGAATGGAGAACAAGCAACCGTAAAAATTACGGCGAGCGGCTCCGGACAGTCGAAAACTTCGACCGTTACAGCAAAATCAAAGATTGCTTGGGATGACAGCAAGTCTGCTGGTCGGGATACGATTTCCCTGTCGCAGTTGAGCGGCAACAATGAAATCCCATATACCTTGAAAGCATATCCAAACTATACCTCAACCAAAAAAGGTGAATGGTGGGTTGGTGCAGTTGAGATGACAGACGTTATCACACTGCCGGATGGCTTGACGTTTCAGAGTGGTGCAAATACAGGCAATATTCAGGACTATTTGACGCTGCCGAATGATGTCGAAATCACATCGGCTTCGGCAAGCGGAAACACCTTGAGCGTAACATGGGTGAAGAAAAGCACAAACACCGATGCAGAAATGGCACCGTATACGGTGAATGCTGCATTGAAAACAAACATGATTGAAGTTGGCAATTTCACTTCCGGCAAAATTCACAACGACTTGACTGTTCGGGTTCAGGGTGTTAATTCCACTAATCCAGATCAATGGGAAACCCTGCCGAAGAAGTCCGCAGATGTTGCAATCTCAACACCGGCACCGGCAAAAATTGATTTGAGTAAAAGTGTAGCAGCAACTGCTGGCGACGATGCTGCTTCTGATGCACAATACTATTCCAGCAAGGGCTATTTGGTTTGCGGTGAATATGTACTATTTAAAGTGGAAGCAGCCAATCACGGCGAAACCGCAAAGGGCGGCACGCTGACACTGACAGACGTTGTTCCGGCTGGTTTAACACCAGTATCCGGCGTTACTATTGGCGGTTATGCAACCGATGGTACAATTAACGGACAGAATGTTACTTGGACAAAGGAAGGACTTGGTGTCAACGAAACCTTTACAGGCTATGTAGTCTGCAAGGTAGATGACAATATCAGCCCTTCCATGCAGTCCGTCCGGAACGCTGTTTATCTCGGCACACCGGAACAGTATGAATCGGTTGCAGCGGCTTATGTCAATATCAAAAAGCCGTCCTCCAGCTTCTCGATTGCAAAATCGGTTGATAAGTCCATTTATTCTGTAGGGGATACGTTGACTTATACGATTACGGTTTCCAATACGGGTGAAGAGGATATCACATTCAGTAGCTTGACTGATGCCTTTAACGATGAAACGAATCTGGAGATTGACAAGTCCAACTTGCCGACTGGCTCTTTTGAGTTAGCAGTTGGAGAAACAAAGACATTCGAGATTCCGGTTACCGTAAAGGAAGGCAAGACTGGTGACATCACCAACACAGCAACTGCAACACCGGAAGGCGGCACGCCGCAGTCCGCATCTGCAACGGCTTCTCAGAATGCATTCAGCTTTGGCGATGGACAGTTCACTAAGAATGTCAGCAGTACGGTTGCCATTGCTAAGGGTTCGATTACTTACACGCTGAAGTACTATAATAATAGTCGTTATGCTGGTAAGTATACTGAAAATGATCCGTTGATTTTCACCGATGACTTTGCACAGTTGAATGATTTGACTGTAACTGGCGTAAAGCTGAATGGAAAAGATTTGACGCTGGCAGATGTTCTGGATGCCAATAATCTTTTAACTGTAAAGTATAGCGGTGATGTTCCGGCATATGGTTCTGTAACCGTTGAGGTAACTTGTCAGGTTGCAGAGGGTGCAAGTGGCACAATTCCGGCAAACACCGCAACGCTTTCTCATGGTTCTGATAAGGCATTGGATGGTACTTCTCCGGAAGTTGAAATTTCTGATATTTCTTTCGATGTGGATAAGTTTGCAATTGTTGATGATAATACTGAAATCGTTGATGACGGTACATCAAATACATTCAAGCAGAACATTGAGAATTGGGAAAAAGCACAGACCAGTGATTCTGTCATTCAAGATAAAAAAGATGGAAGCACTTATGGGAAAGTTTTACCAGGACAGCGGGTTACATTCTATATTAAGATTACCAATACTGGTGAAACAGAATTGACCGGAAAAGATTTGACTGTTACAGATCAAATGGTAACACATTATTTGGATGGCAATGCCTCTAATATTTATGTTGTTGCAACTAGTGATAATGCATCTTTCTCTGGTATGGGTGCTGGTACATCTTCTGACTTGATTGGCACTCCAAATGGCTATGGAAATATATCAAATCTGTATTTCTCAGGTGGAACACGTTCTCTTTCTATTCCAAAGAATGAATATATTGTTATTGCTTATCAGGTTATCACTGCAGATGCAACACATCAATGGGGTGCATTTAGTAGTGGTTCTAATGTGGTGACTGTAACAGATACTGGTGTAACAGTTACAGATTCCATTCAATATAAAGCGGATGCACCGCAAATGGAATTTGAAAAAGGATTTGGAACAGATAGCCATGGAAATGTTTCTGCAAAAGCAAAATCAGAAACGATTGAACCAAAATATGATAGTTCAGGAAAGTTCAGTTATGATGATACAGTGGATGCTTTAAAGAAGAGCAGATTTGAGTATACTATAATACTAAGAAATGTATCTACTGCTGCTTCGCTTTATGGAAAAGATGTTACATTAACTGACGTAATTCCAGATGGAATGGAATTTGTCGAAGTAACAGATACAGATGCACGTATGCATAGTGTAGATGTAATAAATCCTCTAAATCCTCGTGGGAAGCCGATTGTTATTTGTCGTAAGCAAGATGTTTCTGATACAGGAACAACGTTGACATTCGATTTGGTAAAGCAAAATTATGCTACAGGTGCATTATTTGATTTTGATTGGTGTATAAATAACAGAGAATTTTTGATGTTTAAATATACCGTAAAATTGACAGATACCAAAGCAGCTCAAATTGCAACTGAATTGCAAAAGCAATGTGCAGACCCAGAAAATGTAGACCTTGTTTCTGAGTTATTCCAAAACAAAGCACAAGTCACCGCAAATAAAGATGTTTTGATTGATGGAAAACCGGGCAGAACGATTACCGATACCGCAGACTTGACCTTGAAGCAGGTTATTAAGAAGACCGCTCCGGGTCTGACAAAGGCTGCTAGCGATGTCAAGGCAACTCGTAAGTCTAATCCTGGCATTAATATTCCAACATGGATCATCACTGTTTCCAATGATGATGATGCAGATGCTCCAATGACGAATATTGTTCTGGAAGATGAACTGAGTGGCGGCATGCAGTATGCAGCGGGTGCAAAATTAGACAGTGATCTATCTAAGAACTTTAATGGATACAGCACGGATGGCGGAGAAACTTGGAACGATTTAGACGATTGTGTAACAGTGAATGGCAGCAAGTTTACCATCAAGTTGCCAAATACTGTGCAATTGCAGCCGGGTCAGAGCGTTCAAATTCGCTATGCAGCAGATGATCCAAATCTGGCAGCAAATGAAGAAGTTCCAGAAAAGACCTATTTCAACAAGACAACCCTTTCTACCAGTGAAAAAATCTATCAGGATCGTGTCACTGCTGGTGACTTGGTAGATGGAAAGCTGGAGGCAACCGCAAGCAACAGCAAGGGCGGCGTGAAAACAACCTCCTTTAAGACGATTGAATACATTGGCAGTACTGAATCTCCATATTTGGGCTATGATAATAGTGCAACCGGTGAGAAGGATAAGTATGGTCAGGGTAATACCCCGAGCGATAACTATGTAGAAGGCTTACAGGGCAATCGGGTTCGGTATAAGCTCTATGTAACCAACGATTCTCAAACAGAACTGGAGAACTTTACTGTTATCGACCGTCTGCCGTTTGAAAATGTGGACATTGGTCTGGTTTCCGGTTATGACCGTTACTCTGCATTTACGGTAACACCGGATATTGACAGCATTACCTATGAAAAGGGTACGATGAATAATTCCACGGATGGAAGAAACTTCCAGAGTGAAAAAAGCGTTTCTGGCGTAACGGTTTCTTATTCCAGCGATAAGCATTCCAATCTGGATGAACATGCTGGTGACTGGGTTGGCGAATCTGGCAATATGAACTGGCAGGATACCGAAACCGATGAAGTTGTAAACCTGCGATTCCAGTTCCCGAGTGATTTTACAGTAGAACCGGGTAAAACCGTTTGCATTACCTTCGAGGGAACGATTCCGGATTACGTACAGAACACGGGCGAAGAAAATATCGCATGGAACAGCTTTGCTTATTCTTATCAGTACCTGAATGATAAGAATGAACTGGTAGAAACACCGATGGTCGCAGAACCGGCAAAGGTTGGTGTCTGGGTTCCGGAAGTGAAAGATACCGTTAGCTTGGTTGTCAACAAGGCTTATGATAGCGGCCAGGGCGATACACAGACCTTCTATTTTGCACTCTTTACCGCAAAAACAGATGGTGCGACACCGACCTATGGTGCAGATGGCAAGTTGACAAATGCGAGCGAGTTCACACGTTACAGCAGCGAAATCAAGCCGATTACTGTAAAGGACGGCGAAACAGAAACCGCAACCTTTACCAATATTCCGGCATCGGCAAAGAAGAATCTCTATGTCTTTGAAACCGATGAAAATGGTGTGATTAAGGACAATGTCAATGTTGCAGTTGGCGAACCGGTTTATGGAACAGATGCAAAGACATTGAATCCAAACATGCCAGAAAGTGCTGCCAGCGGCAACAGCGGAACAAAACTGACTTACCCAGACGATGCAACCGTTGCAGTTGTTCCGTTCCTGAACGAAATTCAGTACGGTAAGATTACCGTAGAAAAGACCTTCAAATCTCCATTTAACACAACAGATACGTTCTACTTTGGTTTGTTCTATAAGACCAAGGATGGTGCGTATGTGAAGTATGGCGATTTGCAGACAGTAACCTTGACGGGTTCTAAGACGGGTGCAACGGATACTGTAACCTTTGACGAAGTTCCGATTCAGCGAAACTGGTATGTATTGGAAACGGATGCAAAGGGCAATCCAGTAACAGGCAGCTATCTGGATTACAAGGTTACTTACGGCGATTCTGCTGGTAAGGATCATGCAATTAAATTGGATGATGTAAATGTTCCAAAGACTGCAAAGATTACCAACGAAGAATCCGCAACTTATCAGATTCAGGCAACGAAGGTTGTAAACGGCGAAGCCCTTACAAATGAATCTGGTACTTATCGGTTTGCATTGTACAGTTCTGATAAGGAAGAGCTGACCAACGATGACCTTGCAGGTCTGACTATGGTTGGCGAGCCGCAGGAGGTTGCAGCTGGTGACAAGGTTACCTTCGACAACCTGAAAGAAAACACCTATTACTATCTGTTTGAATTGGATAGCGATGGCAACATCTTGAAGCAGGGCGACAAGGCAACCAATGGCAAGACAGGCTACATTGTAGAATATCCGAATGCGGATACTCGAGAAACAACCGATGCAGAAACCAATACAACAACCAGCACCGTTTATTATCTCCCGACACAGTTCGGAAAGACAGATGCGGATGAACCGTTGACGGTGGATGATTGCATCAAGCAGTCTGCAATCCAGAACCGGGAACAGACTAAGGCTGTAACTGGTTCGATTACTGTTGATAAGACGGTATTGCAGAACAGCACCAAGCTGACTGACTGGGATGATACCTTCTATGTTGGTCTGTATGTACGGGATGCAGAGGGCAATCTGAAACTGTATGGTGATGTTAGCGAATCTGTACATACATTAACAAAGGATGCTCCTTCTACCATCTTTAAAAATCTGCCGGCGAAGACCGATACAGAACCGGATGCTGGAATGTATTACATTGCAGAATGTGATGACAAGGGTACTCCGTTCTCAGATGGTACAAACGGCAATTATACCATTTATTATAATGTAAATGGTTCGGACAGTGCTGCTGTTTATGGTGCAGTGCTGCTGGATGGTCGGTTTGATACTGCTCCGACTGGTGCAGTTTCTGTTACCAATAAGACTGTAAGTGTTACACGGACATTGGTCAAGAAAGACCTTGCAGACAAGGACGGTGCAGCACTGACAGGTGCAAAGTTTGCAATTTATACCAAACTTGCATATGAAGCATATCAGAACGGACAGGAAACGACTTTGTCTGCAATTCAAGAAAATATTACAGACAAAATCACTGCCAATCTCGCAGAAAATACGGAATATGTTCTGGTAGAAACCACCGCTCCGGAAAATTATGCAATTATGAACCCAATCTTCTTTACTGTCAACGCAAACGGTCAAATCGTTTTGTCGGATAACACGAGAGAAGATGTTAAGGTTCACAATAATGATGTTCTCGTTGATACAAACGTTTGGACTTCCGAGCTGACTGCTTACGACTCGAAGGAATCTACGATTATCATCGGCAAATATGACATCACAAAGCAAACGGAACTTGCAGGTGCAACCCTGACCCTGACCTCTGAAAATGATGTCGATTGGAGCAAGGTTACACTGGAAAACAAAACCGCTGTTTTGGATGAAAATAAGAAGCAAATTGGTATTCAGTGGATTTCTACCGGTACTGATGCAGTTATCAAGGGATTGCCGGACGGCGATTACACCTTGGCAGAAACCGGAAGTGAATTTACTTCTGAAACCGATGGAAAAACTTATCGGGTTGCAAAAGGCACAGTAATCCTGACACTGACCAATGGAACGATTCAAGATGTTGTTTCCTCTGGAAATGCAGTTGTTACGGATGAAGTCATGAGCAACTATGAATATGGTTACTTCTATTACAATGGAACAGAAAGTCAGACAAATGTTGCAGTTTGCGATGCTGTTTTAGGTGCAACCATTGTCATTAACAAGTATGACATTGATATAGAAGAATCCAGCAGAATCAATCTGCCGGGTGCAACCATGAAATTAAGACCGGCAGATGGACAGACGATTGATTTGTCAAAAATCACTGCTACAAATGTCGATTTGAAATACATGGAAAGCTATATCTCATGGGAAACAAAGGAAAACGAAAGTGCAACGCTTGGAAATGTTCCAGACGGTAAGTATATTTTATCGGAAGTTTTTGCTCCGAATGGATATACAACTGTAACCGATTTTACTTTTGAAGTAAAGGGTGGAAAAGTCATTACTGCTTCCAGAGAAGATGGTTCGATTACCGTCAAGGAAGATGAAAATATTATTTCTGTCAATGATAAGCGGACAGAAGTAAGTATTAGCAAGGTTGACGCTGCAAATGATGAAGAGTTGCCGGGAGCAACCCTGACCCTGACCAGTGCCTATGTCACAACAGAACAGTGGCAGAAAGTTGTAGACAACAACACCGACCTTACACTGACCGATAATGGCGATGGTATTTACTGGGTATCTGGAGAAGAGCCGAAGAACATTGTTGGTTTACCGTATGGTTCGTACACATTGCAGGAAACAGCTGCTCCAAACGGCTATAGCTATTCGGAAGAGATTACTTTTAAAATCAATTCAGATGGCAAGGTCGTTGACCAAGAAACTGGTACAGACTTGAATGGAACAGTTGTCATGAAGGATTATCGGGTAGAACTGACCATTTCCAAGAAGGATGGCAGTGATGCGTTCTTGGCTGGTGCAACCTTGCAGCTGCTCAGCAAGACCACAGATCCGCTGAATCTGGACGATGTTCAGATTGATGGCAAGCCGCTGACCGAAGATCAGAAGGTAACCGTAGATGGCAGACAGGGCATTCAGTTCGTTTCGACCGATGCAGAAATGAAGATTACCGGCTTGCCGGCAATCGAGTATGAATTGTCAGAAGTTTCTGCTCCGACCGATTACTTGAAATCATCAGATGTGCAGGATGTTATTTTAACGAAAGCAATATTTGATGATGAAGGAAATCAAATTCCTGTTTCGAAAAAAGTTGTCAACAACAAGTTGGGTGAATTGACCATTCAAAAGGTTGATCAGGATGGCAACGCTTTGACAGGTGCAACGCTGCAATTAAAGGCAGACGATGCAAATGTTGACTGGTCGAGTGTAAAGCTGAATGGCGATGCAGTAGCAGACCTGATTTCCGCAGAAGATGCAACCGTTTTGGTTTGGACTTCTACCGGAGAATCCATGACCTTTAAGGGCTTACCGGCTGGAACTTATGAAGTTTCCGAAGTTTCCGCTAAGGCTGGTTACCTCGCAACGACACAGAAATGGGCTGTAACCGTTTCTGCAAATGGTGCAATATCTGTAAATAATCAGGTATCCACAGACGGTCAGGATCGTTCGATTATTACCATTACCAACGAAGCAAGCACCATTCAAATTAACAAGGAAGCACTTGACGGCGGAAACATTGCAGCAGAAGAAGCAGAATTCAAGCTGACTGCAAAAGATGAACATGCAACGCTGAACGGTGTTCAGATTGGTGCAACCAAGATTACAGAAGATACGACATCCGCAACATTCAAGGGAAATGTTACCATTTCTGCTTTGCCGGATGGCACGTATGAACTGGAAGAAATCACAGCTCCGAACGGATTCACAACGATTTCCACCTTTACCTTTGTTGTAAAGAATGGCGTTGTAACAACCGTATCGGAAGTAACAAACGGCGAAGTTGAAAAGTCCGAAGATGGAAAGACCTTGACCATCAAGGACGAACGTTCTGCAATCCAGATTGACAAGCGGGACATCACTGGCGAAAACGAAGTTGCAGGAGCAACCTTGACCCTGACCAATGATGACCTGACCACAGAACAGTGGGATGCAATTGCTGCTGCAGACACAGATTTGACAGCAGTGGGCAATGGTGTTCAGTGGACATCCAGCGATGCTGCAAAGAACATTGTTGGCTTGCCAAGCGGAACTTATACGCTGAAAGAAACTGCTGCTCCGGATGGTTATGCATATGCCGAAGATATTACCTTTACGGTTGAAAAGGACGGCACAATCACAGTAGATGCAGCAAACAAGGACGAAAACGGCGTGATCGTCATGAAAGATGATGTCACAAAGGTATCCATTGACAAGCGAGATATTACCGGTGAGAACGAAGTACCGGGAGCAACCCTCCAGGTAAAGGATGAAGCTGGTAAGGTCGTTGAAGAATGGACATCCTCCGACAAGCCGCATGACATCAGCGGAAAGCTGATTGCTGGTAAGACCTATACGCTCCACGAAGAGAATGCTCCGGATGGTTATGCGTATGCTGAAGATTTCACCTTTACGGTTGAAAAGAACGGCACAATTACAGTAGACGCAGCAAACAAGGACGAAAACGGCGTGATCATCATGAAGGATGATGTCACAAAGGTATCCATCAGCAAAAAGGCAATGACTGGTTCGGATGAACTGGCTGGTGCAGAGCTGAAACTGTACTATGTAACCCAGAACGATCAGGGCGAAGTTACACTGGAAGTGGATGCTTGGACATCTGGCACAGAAGCACACGTGATAGAAGGTGCACTGATTGCTGGCGGCACTTACAAACTGGTGGAAATCACCGCTCCGGATGGCTATCAGGTTGCAGAATCCATTACCTTTACCATTGACAAGACCGGCAAGGTTCTGGTAAATGGCGAAGATGTAAATGGTCAGGTAACCATGTATGATGCAGCGTTGGGTGATGTTGTCATCAGCAAGCGTGCAGTCAATGGCACGGAAGAACTCGAAGGTGCAAGCCTGAAGATTACCGATGCAGACGGCAAGACCGTTGCAGAATGGGTATCGGAACAGACACCAAAGACCATTCAGCTGGATGCTGGCACATATACCTTGACAGAAGAAACCGCTCCAGATGGTTACACGGTTGCAGAATCCATTGAATTTGTTGTGGATGCAGCAGGCAAGGTAACCGTAAACGGCGAAGATGTCAATGGTACGGTTCTCATGGAAGATGATACGACCAAGGTAACCATCAGCAAGAAGGACATCACTGGCGACAATGAAATCCCGGGAGCAACCCTCCAGATTAAGGATGAAAACGGTGATGTTGTAGAAGAATGGACATCGACGGACAAACCGCATGAAATCAACGGCAAGCTGATTGCAGGTAAGGAATATACGCTCCATGAAGAAAATGCTCCGAATGGTTATGCATATTCCGAAGATGTGAAGTTTACCGTAGACAAGACCAACAAGGTAACCGAAGTTACCATGAAGGACGATGTGACTAAGGTATCCATTAGCAAGAAGACACTGACTGGTTCGGATGAACTGGCTGGTGCAGAACTGAAACTGTACGAAGTAACCGAAAACGAACAGGGCGAAACGGTAGAAACCGAAGTCGATGCTTGGACATCCGGCACAGAAGCACATGTCATCAATGGCAAGCTGACCGCTGGCGGCACTTACAAGTTGGTAGAAATCACCGCTCCGGACGGCTATCAGGTTGCAGAAGCAGTGACATTCACCGTAAACAAGGACGGTACTCTGACAGAGGTAACCATGCATGACGCAGTCGAGGGCGAAATCGCCATCAGCAAGCAGTCTGTCAACAGCACAGAAGAACTCGAAGGTGCAAAACTCAAGATTACCGATGCAACTGGTAAGACCGTTGCAGAATGGGTATCAGAGAAGACACCGAAACTGGTTCAGCTCGATGCTGGCACTTACACCCTGACAGAAGAAACCGCTCCGGACGGCTATGTATTGGCAGAATCCATGACCTTTACCGTTGACAAGAACGGCAAGGTGACAGTAAAGAACGAAAACGGCGAAGATGTAGATGCTGGCGGCATTATCGTGATGAAAGATAATACCACCAAGGTATCCATCAGCAAGCAGGACATTACTGGCGACAAGGAAATTCCGGGAGCAAAGCTTCAGGTCAAGGATGAAACCGGTAAGGTCATCGAAGAATGGACTTCCACCGACAAGCCGCACGAAATCAACGAAAAGTTGGTTGCTGGCAAGACTTACACCCTCCACGAAGAAAATGCACCGGATGGCTATGCATATGCCGAAGATGTTGAATTTACTGTGGATGAAAAGGGCGAAGTTACAACTGTTGTCATGAAGGATGCGGCAACAGAAGTTTCCATCAGCAAGCAGGATATCACCGGAACGACAGAAGTAGAAGGGGCAACCCTCTCGATTCTGGACGAAAACGGCGAACAGGTTGCAAAGTGGATCTCCACGAAGAACGCTTATGTTCTGAAGGGTGTTCTGAACGCTGATACAACCTATACCCTGCACGAAGAAAACGCACCAGATGGTTATGCGTATGCAGAAGACATCACCTTTACCATTGACAAGACCGGCAAGGTTACTATCAACGGCGAGGATGTCAACGGTCAGGTTATCATGAAGGATGACGTGACAAAGGTAACCATCAGCAAGCAGTCTGTAACCGGCAGCGAAGAAGTTCCGGGTGCAACCCTCCAGATTCTGGATAAGGATGGCAAGGTTGTAGAAACATGGACTTCCGGCGATCAGCCGCACGAATTTACAGGCAAATTGATTGCAGGCGAAACCTACACGCTGCATGAAGAAAATGCACCGGAAGGCTACGCTTATGCAGAAGACATCACCTTTACAGTAGAAAAGAACGGCACGGTTACCGTAGATGGCAAGGATGTCAACGGTACAGTTGTCATGAAGGATGACGTTGCAAAGGTAACCATCAGCAAGCAGGATCTCACCAGTGGCGAAGAAGTTCCGGGTGCAACCCTCCAGATTCTGGATAAGGATGGAAAGGTTGTAGAAGAATGGACATCCACCGATCAGCCGCATACCGTACAGGAAAAGCTGACCGCAGGAGAAACTTACATTCTGAAGGAAACCAATGCACCGGATGGCTATGGCTATGCGGAAGAAATCTCCTTCACCGTAGAAAAGAGCGGTAAGATTACCGTAAACGGCGAAGATGTCAACGGTCAGGTTGTCATGAAGGACGATGTGACCAAGGTATCCATCAGCAAGAAGACCTTGACTGGTTCGGATGAACTGGAAGGGGCAGAACTGAAACTGTATGAAGTAACTGAAAATGCACTGGGCGAAACCACAGAAACCGAAGTGGATGCTTGGACATCCGGCACAGAAGCACATGTCATCAATGGCAAGCTGACTGCTGGCGGCAAGTATAAGCTGGTAGAAGTGACCGCTCCGGATGGCTATCAGGTTGCAGAAGCAGTAACATTCACTGTAAACAAGGACGGCAGTCTGACAGAAGTTGTAATGCGTGACGCAGCCGAAGGCGAAATTGCCATCAGCAAGCAGGCAATCAACGGCACGGACGAACTGGAAGGTGCAAGCCTCAAGATTACCGATGCAGCTGGCAAGACCGTTGCAGAATGGGTATCAGAGAAGACACCGAAACTGGTTCATCTGGATGCTGGCACTTACACTCTGACAGAAGAAACCGCTCCGAACGGTTATACCGTTGCAGAATCCATTACCTTTACCGTGGACGAAGCAGGCAAGGTTACTGTAAATGGCAACGATGCTGGCGGCGTGATTACGATGAAGGATGATACCACAAAGGTTTCCATCAGCAAGCAGGATTTGACTGGTTCTCAGGAAATCCCAGGTGCAACGCTCCAGATTCTGGATCAGAATGGCAGCGTGGTAGAAGAATGGGTATCTGGTACAGATGCACACTACATCGAAGCAAAACTGACCGCAGGCGAAACCTATACGCTGCATGAAGTTGGTGCACCGAATGGTTATGCATATGCAGAAGATGTTGTCTTTACCGTTGGTACAGACGGCAAGTTGCAGACGGTAACTATGCAGGATGACACCACAAAGGTATCCATCAGCAAGCAGGATCTGACCACTGGCGAAGAATTGCCAGGTGCACAGCTCTCCTTGTATGATGCAGATGGTCAGCTGGTTGAAAGCTGGGTATCCACCGATCAGCCGCATTATCTGGAAGGCGTTTTGACCGCTGGTGCAACCTACCGACTGGTAGAAATCACCGCTCCGGATGGCTATCTGACTGCGGAAGATGTGACCTTTACTGTCAGCGAAGATGGTTCTGTGGATGAAGTTGTGATGCAGGATGAAAAGACCCAGGCAGAAATCAGCAAGCAGGACATTAGCGGCAAGGAAATCGCTGGAGCACATCTGACGGTTACTTACACCGCAAAGGATGGCAAAACCTACACGCTGGATTCTTGGGTATCCGAAGAAGGCAAGTCGCATACGATTACGGGCTTGCAGGTTGGTACGGTTTATACTTTGCAGGAAAAACAGGCTCCGGATGGCTATGAACTGGCAGAATCCATTGACTTCCTGTTTGATGAAAACGGCGTTCTGAATCTGGTAACTTACCAGAAGGATGAGGCTGGAAACATCACCGAAACCGTATATACAGCAGTTGACCAGATTGTTATGGTAGACGTTGCTAAGACAACCACTACTACAACAACGACCACAACGACGATCACCGAAGCAACAACAACTACTACAACAAAACCGACAACCACCACCACAACGACAACCACCGAAGCAACAACTACTACAACAACAAAACCGACAACCACCACCACAACAACGACCACCGAAGCAACAACTACTACAACAACAAAACCGACAATCACCACAACAACAACGACCACCGAAGCAACAACTACTACAACAACAAAACCGACAACCACCACCACCACAACGACAACCACCGAAGCAACAACTACCACAACAACAAAACCGACTACAACGACAACCACAACCACAACCACCAAACCGACTACAACCACCACAACGACAACAACGACAACCACTACTACAACCACAACGACTACAACCACCACTACTACAGAAGAAATCACAACCACCGAGGAAGTAACCACCACAGAAGAAGTCACTACGACAGAAGAAGTGACTACAACTGAGGAAGTGACTACCACGGAAGAAGAAACGACCACCGAAGAAGTAACCACAGAAGAAACCACGACCGAAACCACCATTCCGGAACGGACGATTACCATTCATAAGATTGCTCCAGTTGCTGCATCTGCAACGCAGTCTGAAGATGGCATCTATACGATTCAGTATGACCCGCACGATATGGCTGGCGTAACCTTCGGCATCTATGATGCAGATGGAAATCTGGTAGAAACTGTGATTACAGACGAAAACGGCTATGCAGAAAGCAGCATCCTGAACGGCGATTATTACACTGTACAGGAAATGCAGACTGTCAGCGGCTATGTGATGAGCACAGAACCGTATGTCATCGACTTCACCACCAATGAAGGCGACACTGCAAACTTGGAAATCACAAACGATATCATTCGTTGCCAGATTCACCTCTCCAAGCAGTTGGAAGGCAATGCTGGTGATATTACCATGGTACAGTTTGGCTTGTATACCGCTCAGGACATTCCGCTCCTGGATGGTACAGTTGTTCCGAGTGACAGCTGCATCGGTATTGCCAATGCACAGGAAGACGGCACAATCTTGTTTGAAGATACGCTGCCGGCTGGTAACTATTATGTGAAGGAACTGGCAACCGCAGATGGCTATGTACTGTCGGATACCATTTATCCGGTAGAAATCATTTATCCGGAAGACCAGACCATTGCAGATATTACCTTTGAAGTCAACAACGGTGATCCGATTATCAACTATCAGACAACTACCACAACAACGACTACCGAAGAAGTTACTGAAACACAACCAGAAGAAACGACTGTTACAACCGTAACAGAAACAACAGCCTCTACTGGTACAAGTGATGTACACGGTGGTACAGATTCTAAAACAACAACTTCTACTACAACGACAACAACAACTACCACTACTACGACAACGACCACAATTACAACTACGAAGGATGATTCTTCTTCGACAACGAAGAAGAAAACGACATCTTCTTCTGGTTCTGGCAAGACCTCTTCCGGCGGCAGCAGCAGCGGCAGCACGAAGACGACACCGAAGACAGCAGATGATCGGATGCTTCCGATTGTCATCACTGGCAGTGCAGCATTCTTGTTTGCAGCAGCAAGCAAGCCGAAACGGAAGAAGAATCAGAAGGTGTAAACCGACTGACTGGAGGGATTTGGTAATCAAATCGCTCTGACCGACAACCGGGAAAATAGACAGCAGAAAGACCGTTGGCAGAAATGCCAGCGGTCTTTTGTTTTTGGTATGCTTTTTGGGGTTCTTGTGAAAAGGATATTGACGAACATGCTGAAACTATGGTACAATAGACAAAATACAAAAGAAAAGTTCCTCGATTTTGGGGTAATTGTAGGAGAATAGAAAGGATTATTTTATGAAATTTCCATATAAAGGTATTTTTGCATTTTGTACAGCAGTCTGTTTGTTTGCAGGTTCCATGCCGATTTCTAAGGTGGCAGCATCTGCGAAAACGTCACCTCGAAAGACCGTGCAGGCGGACTGTGTTTCTGATTTTGCGGATGCGGATTCCGAGGATGGGTATTTGCCATTACAGGGAGCAGCTGCATCCTTTGAAAACAGTGATTACGAACAGCCGCTGTATGGCAGTGCAGCAGAAACGGATACTGTACCGGAATCCTATGATTTGCGGGAGCAGGGTATTATCACTTCTGTAAAAGACCAAGGTTCTGATGGTATGTGCTGGGCATTTGCAACGCTGGGGGCAGCAGAAAGTCACCTGCTGAAATATTATGAAACCGATTTGGATAATATCAATGATATGGACTTGTCCGAAGAGCAAGTTGGCTATTTTCTCTATACGCCCGACCCGCAGCCACTCAGCCCAACTTATGGCGATGCCATTATTCAGGCAAAAAAGGGAGCATCCGGCGGAAACGCCCTGCATGCCTCGTTTTTCCTCAGCACTGTCGGCATTCAGGAAGAAGCCTATTTGCCCTATCAGGGGTGTTCTGGATTTCATTCGGAATATCAGCGGAAGCAGGCTGCTTATCGAATGACAGGTTCAGAAACCATGCTCAGCGTGCAAACAAAAAGTGAACGGGAAACGATTAAAAAACGCATGATGCAGAACGGCGGCATTTATGTTGCTTTTCATAGCAGTGGTGCAAATTATTATGACAACGGAACGACATATGCATATTATCAGAGCGATTCCAGTTATTATAATGCAAACCATGCGGTTTTACTGATTGGCTGGGACGATAACTATGCAAAGGAAAACTTTGACCCGAAGGAACAGCCAAAAAATAATGGTGCGTGGCTGGTAAAAAATAGCTGGGGCGATGGAAAATTAGATGATGGCTATTTCTGGATTTCTTATGAAGATACCAGTCTGGGCGAGTATGCAAGCTTTACCTTTGAGCCACGGGAAGACAGCGGAAACATCTATTATTATGACGGTGCAGGGTATAGCGTTGCGTATTCGTTTGATTCTGTGGCAAATGTTTTTCGGGCAGAAGAGGACGAAACGCTGTCCCGTGTGGGCTTTTATCAGACTAGTTATAATGGCAATAATCCAAAGTATCAGATTCAGGTTTATCGCCTGTCAGAAACAGCAACTGACCCGACCGATGGCGAACTGTTATTGGATACTACAGGGCATTCCGGCGGATTTGGTTATCAGGAAATTACCTTGCCGGAAACGGTTTCTTTGCAGAAGAATGAGCGATTTTCTGTGGTATTGTCGATGAAAATCAAGAAGAATCAAACCTGGCAAAAGGGCTATCTGACCATTGAAGAAGATTTCGATGCTAATAATTATAGCATGCAGTTTTCTGCCCAGCCAGGACAGAGTTATATTTTGGATCAGGGTAGCACGGAATGGCTGGATGCCACACAGTTAACTGGGGAAAAGGGTGCGTTTCACAATGTGAATCTGCATGCAATCATGCTGCCGAAAGAACAAGAAATGGACACAGCACAGCTGCAAGCGATTGAAACTTGTGCGAAAGCAGCAAATGAAACCGATATTGCAGAAGTAGCAGCTACGATATTAGAATTGTCGAAAGAAGAAACGATCCCGCAGGGGTTGTTGAATCGTGTTACTGCTGCATTAATGGGGCTGTTGGAAGAACAAGGAACGATTACTTATCCAGATTATGCATACCCACATGCAAAATGGGGCGATGTCAATGAAGATGGCGTGGTAGATGTGGCAGATGCGGTTCTGGTGCTGACCACTTATGCAAAGAAAGCCGCTGGACGGGAAAATTCTTTGCGGTATTGGCAGCTGATTCAAGGGGATGTGAACGGAACTTTGGATGATTTGACGGTAGAGGATGCTGTAGCGATTTTGACATATTATGCAAAGAAGGCATCCGGACAGGAAGCAACATTTGCAGAACGTCAAAATTCTGTGCCATAAAAATATCAGCAATCATTTGCAAATACAGCCGAACTATGGTATAATAACAGTGTTATCCATATAACCGTTTGAAAACCATAGAAAGGAAGTTTTAACCATGGGCTTTTTCACGAAAAAAACAGTGATGATCACCGGAGCAGGCAGAGCCGTTTTGAGTGACGGCAAGTGCGGTTCGATTGGCTACGGCATTGCAACTGCATTTGCAAAAGAGGGTGCAAACCTTGTCATTACCGGCAGAAACGTACAGAAGTTGACCGATGCAAAAGAAGAACTCGAACGTCTGTATGGCATTTCGGTATTGCCTGTACAAGCAGATGTGCACGCTGGAGCAGATAATGCAGCCGTTGTCAAGCAGGTTGTGGAACAGGCAGTTGCTGCATTCGGAGCAATTCATGTGCTGATTAACAATGCACAGGCTTCCGCCTCTGGTGTAACCTTGGCAGACCACACCACAGAACAATTCGATCTGGCAATGTATTCTGGTCTGTATGCAACTTTCCACTATATGCAGGCTTGCTATCCTTATCTGAAAGAAACACAGGGTTCTGTCATTAACTTTGCATCTGGAGCAGGACTGTTCGGAAACTATGGACAGTGTGCGTATGCTGCCGCAAAGGAAGGCATTCGTGGTTTGACCCGTGTTGCAGCGACAGAATGGGGACGGGATCATATCAATGTCAATATTGTTTGCCCACTGGCATGGACAGCACAGCTGGAACAGTTCCAGAAAGCATATCCGGATGCATTTGAGAAAAATGTGAAGATGCCGCCGATGGGACATCTGGGCGATGCAGAACAGGAAATTGGCCGTGTTTGTGTACAGCTGGCATCACCGGATTTCAAGTATATGACTGGCGAAACCATTACGCTGGAGGGCGGATTGGGATTGCGTCCATAAGAAATTAGCAAAATTCATACGAAACACACAGGGGAATGCAACTGCGTTCCCCTATTTTTTGAAAAAAGAAGTGCGATAACTTGCAGAAAATTCGAGTGACTACTTTCTTTTTTGCAAGATAGACGTTTTTCTTCTTAAAAAAAGAAAAAAAGAGAAAAAATGCTTGACTTTTTTTCTAGACTGTGATATACTATATAAGTCGCTTGAAGAAAACGACAAAGTTCATCAACGAGGTGTGGCTCAGTTTGGTAGAGCACTACGTTCGGGACGTAGGGGCCGCAGGTTCGAATCCTGTCACCTCGACCATATTTTTAAAAGCACGCTGGTTTTTATCAGCGTGCTTTTTCGTTTATAAACGGATTTTTGAAACAAGAAGGCGAATGAAAATCATGTTGGTGGAGAAAGATGTTTCTGAAAGAATCCTATCGCTGTATGATGCAGAAGATTTGGAACTTTGCGAGGCATATGCTGTAGATGCTCATTTAGGGGAGAATCTGCCGGAATTTGCAACAGTTTATCGGGCAGAACCAGAGCATTTCTGTTTCGTTATAAATCCCGATCGGATTAGTAGGAATTATTTCAAGCTTTATAACCATCGTTTTCCGGAGGAGGCAACGAAGATGGCGAGAATTTGCTTTTTCGATGCCAGTTATTGCAAAGAGGGCTCGCTTGGTAAAAAGACATTCTGGATTTTGAATCCGGAAGAGAAGCAGCAGTTGCTGCAAATCTTGCAGCGTCCTTGCGAAGCAGGGAATACCGTCTGGTAGAAGCTTATCGAAACATTTTGCTGGGAAGCAGACGAAGAGCGGATTCCACTCGATACACCCATACCAGATTATACAAAACTGGAAGGATAACCATGCCACAGGCAAACTGCGGTCGAGCTGGCTCAGCTCGGCGGAGGGAGATTGTTAAGGGGGACAAGC
>ERZ773194.1785-NODE-1785-length-22273-cov-7.027905_pt1 | contig 22273 bp, 24 predicted proteins | sample MGYA00511240_ERZ773194 | MGnify/ENA primary metagenome ERZ773194 (study PRJEB29015, sample SAMEA2737774) | human gut metagenome | biome: human gut; feature: human-associated habitat; material: faeces | place: China | collected 2012 ... | reverse complement strand
TCAAGTAAAGATGTTTTTCTTTATTAGGTCAATTTTTGGCTGTTCTGTACAAAAAATGATTGTTTATTGCTTTTTTAGCCGTTTTTAATATGTTTTAAGGCTCGGACTGCTCTCCTTTCCGAGCCACTTATTTATAAAGTTACTGTCGAACCGCCCTGATAACTCCGCAAGCTATCTTCATACCGGAATTTCCGCTTGGCTGAGTTGTAAAATCATCAGGACTTCCATGTATAATCATAGTTCTCCCGATTATTTCGTCAACGGAAAACCTGTTTGTCAGAAAAATCGAAACAGCCTTTCCGTTGTTGCCGAAAAGCGGAGGCAGGTCGCCCGAATGAAACGGATGAGGGCAATTATCCTTATCGAAATGCTTACCCGCATCTGCAAACGGATCTTCAGCATTGCCGGTACAGGAGTCTCCGCCGTGTATGTGAAAACCGAATATCTCCTGACTGCACCTGTTTCCGGCATACGGCAGTCCGTTAACGTCCGCGTATACCAGTGTACCGTTTTTCATGGTGTAAAATCTGACAATTCCGTGTATATCGGGATATTTCCCGCTCCCTACCACTATCGCCGCAGCCTGCGGATTCATTTGTATAAGTGGCATGATACTGCAATTTATTCTGTTCATAGCACAATTTCCTCCTGAAAGGAGTATATGCCGCAGCCGCAAATAACGTTCATTTATATATGCAAAAAATGCCGCTCCTTTTATAAGGAATAACTTAGTGACCTGCGCACACACTAACCGTGAGGTGATTTAAATGGCAAAACAGGGCATGAAAAGACCTGATACAACTCACGCAAAGCTTAAAAATGAATGCTCACCTGTTCCCGAAATACAGGGGAAAGCCAAACACGGCAAGGTTCACGCGAATCCGATAATCGCGGGAACCTTCGGCTCGGAGCAAAAGGTGTGGCATAACAAGTCCTATTCTGAGGAAGTGCCGATCTCATCTGCTTATCCCGTTATCGACAACGACCTCGCCCGTGACAATATTGAAAATGACATTCCTGCATCTGATTTGCAGGACATTTAAAGTGGAGGCTCATTATGAACAACTTTGAAATGCCTGTCGGTCTCGGAATGGCGCTCGCGATGAATCCGAAAGCCATGGAGAAATTCTCCTCTCTGACAGAGAAAGAAAAATCGGACATCGTAAACGGCACTCATGCAATACGCTCGCGAAAAGAAATGCAGCAGTACGTCAGCAACATCATAAATTCATACTGAAAAAATCGCTAAATGCAAACGGAGCAGACAATATTTCTGCTCCGTTTGTTTTAATTTTTCACTTTAAATGTTTACCCCGGTTGCCGTTTATAGGTGTGTTTCCTAACCTCACCTTGCAATATCATAAATCCATAAAACGCTCTGCCGAACTGTTTAAATCCGACACTTCTACTCGATATGCCAGCCCTCTGCCTGCTCGCGTATCTCAGTGAAGCGCTTGTAAATACCGTTTTTGCGTATCAGTTCCTCATGAGTACCTGCCTCGGCGATCCTTCCGTCATCTACTACAAGTATCTGGTCTGCGTTATGGATCGTAGCCAGTCTGTGAGCGATAGTAATGATACTCTTGCCCTTGGTAAGTTCAGAGATAGCGTGCTGGATAAGGTGCTCGTTTTCAGGGTCAATGCTTGCCGTAGCTTCATCAAGAATGATTACAGGAGCATTTTTGAGGATCGCACGGCAATGGAAATGCGCTGTTTTTCGCCGCCCGAAAGCGTACCGCCGCCCTCTCCTATCACTGTATCATAACCGTTCGGCAGAGCCATTATAAAGTCGTGGCAGCACGCTTTCTTTGCCGCCTCTATCATCTCCTCCTCGGTAGCGTCAGGCTTGCCAAAGCAGATATTGGCGCGAATGGTATCGTTAAACAGATAAACATTCTGGAACACCATTGAAATATTTGACAGCAGGCTGTCACAAGTGAACTCGTGCAGATCGTGACCGCCTACCGTAATGCTGCCCGACTACGGATCGTAGAATCGCGCTATCAAACTGCAAATGGTGGTTTTTCCCGAACCTGACGGGCCGACTATTGCAGTTGAAGTCTTTTCAGGTATACTGAAGCTGACATTTTTCAGTATCTTGCGCGAATCATAGCCGAAGTCAACGTTTCTGAACTCAATATTATAATTTGAGAGACGGATATCCCTGCCGTCAGCGTCAATGAAGTTCTCGCCTTTCAGCGCGTCAAGCTGATCCATAGCGTCAGCTATTACGCCAAGGGTATGCGCAATATCGCTTATCGGCTCAAGGCTTCGCCGCGCATACATTGCAGTGCCGCCGCCATTGCAAGACCAACGCTACCGCATTTGAGTGCAAGCAGGTGCAGAGCGTTTCCCGGAATATATCCCCACTCTATTTTCAGGTGGATCTTTTTGCTGCCGCGAACTGCATTTGTTACGAATTCCATTGACGCACCTGTTTTGCCGAAAGACTTAACTACCGCAAGTCCACGCGCATATTCTATCACTGCACCGGTCATATCGCGGTTTGCCTGAGCCTCAACAGGAGAATTAACGCGGCTGTAGTGCGAAATAACGAGCATAAAGCAGAGTGAAAGAAGTGCCGCCGCCAATGCAATAAGAGCGGTTACGGGACTACACGCCGCAAGACCGATAAATATAACAAGAAAGTTCAGATAGCCGCCGACAAAATTGTCTATCATACGGATACCCATGCCCTCAAGCGTGGAAAGTCCCGTGGTAATGGAACTTAAAATATTTCCCGTGCTTACTTGTCCGAAATATCCAAGGGAAACACGCTTTAAGGCGTCACCGACAGCAAGACGGTCACGGGCGGTAAGCTGATAGGCTCCTGAAGTCTTGCACGGAAATAGTCAAACAGAAAGCGGAAAAACATGAGCACGATCTGAATTACGATACTTTTCCATATCCATGATGTATCAAATGCCGTATTGCTTTGCTGTACCTCAATAAGTCTGCCAATGGTGTAAGCCGCGAGCGCCAGAGGCATAGCAGTGAAAATATGCGAGAAAAAGGTCATCACGAAGCCAAGGTACAGCTTCCCCCTGAATTCACCACACCAGTCGATGATACGTTTTACTGTTTTAAACATATATCATGCCTCCTTTTCTGCGGAAGAAACCGCCCAGTTCTTTGCACCGATGTGAGCCTGCCACATATCGCGGTAAAGCGGACAGTTCTCCAGTAATTCCTCCTGCCTGCCCTCCGCCTCGATCTTTCCGTTTTTAAGAACCACGATATTATCCGCATTTTTGATAGTGGACAGTCGGTGGGCGATAACCAGTAAAGTTTTTCCCTTGGTAAGTGCAATAATACTGCGCTGGATCTTATCCTCGTTTTCGGGATCGGTGAAAGCTGTAGCTTCGTCTAAAATTACGATAGGCGCATTTTTCAGCATCATACGAGCGATTACCTCTTCATCAGTTGCATTCGGATCTCCAAGACGAATATTTTCAAGCAGAGAGCAGCGAAAAAGGAAATTGTCCTGCGTGACAAAGCTGACGTACTCTGAAAGCTGTGACAGTGGCATATCTTTTATATTCACGCCGCTGACCGTAATTTCCCCATCCGTCACGTCCCAGAATCTCGCTATAAGTTTGGCAACAGTGGACTTTCCGCCGCCGGACGGGCCTACAAGCGCCGTAAATCCGCCCTCGGGCAGTTTCAGGTCAATTCCGTGCAGAACCTCGTCTTTAACATCACCCGTGTAGGAAAAATGCACATTTTTAAGTTCTACATCTGTATGTTTCACATCTGCACGCTTTGCAGGCTCGGGGAGTTCGGGCATTTCGAGAAACTCCTCAAGGCTTTCAACCGTAAACTTTACCTGCCGCATATTCTCCGAGAACACCTCCAGCTTAGCCAGCGAGCCGACCATGGATATTGACAGCATTACGGCAAGAGCAGCCTGTGCCACGGTGATCGTGCCATTATTCGCAAGCGCAAGAGCCGCCGGCAGCGTACCTATAAGCGTTGATGGAAACAACGCAAAACTGAGCTTCATCGTAGCAAAGGTAGAAGTAAGCCACTTGACCACAAATGTGCGAAAATCGTTGATCGCACCCGCATATTTTTCATAGGAAACGCCTGCACGTCCGAAAGCCTTTATCACTTCAATGCCCTCTATGTATTCTACTATTGTGCTGTTCATGTAATTGGCAGACTTGTCGTATTTTTCAAAATTCTTGCCGCTTATCTTAAATGTAAGTCCCATGCAGATGAACGACAGCGGAAATGTCACGAGTGACGCGAGTGCAAGTCTCCAGTCGAGAGCGCAAAGAGCGATAATGCTGACGATCGGGAGCACAAGATGTCCTGCGCCTTCGGGTATCATGTGAGCAAGCGGCGGTTCAAGATTCTCTATCTTGTCCACCATCATGTTCTTTATCTCGCCGATAGTATGATTCTCAACATTGCCGAGCGGTGCATGGAGGAATCGGTCGGCAAGCCGCAGACGCAGTCCCTCAAGGATAGTATATGCCATACTGTGCGATGTACCGGTCGAAAGGCTGAATGTTAATATCTTCATTGCATATGCCACCAATGCAAGCAGACACCATTTGACAATAGCCGCTGCCGTAATCGTATCGTCTGCAAACAGGCATATCATCTCATACATACAGTAAAACGGCACAAGCCCGAGCGTGACCGACAGCACCGGCAAAATGACGGACAAAAGCAGCTTTTTCTTTTCTCCTGCCGCATAGGCAAAAAGCGCGTTTGTCTAGCTTTTTTCTCAGATATCATATTGTATTCCTCTTTCTCTCCGATACTCCGACGGAGTTAATTTCATAATTCTCTTAAAAGCGACCGTGAATTTTCCTGCATTGTCATAGCCCACATAGCTGCCGATATCCGCAATGCTCATGTCACGCTCCTTTATCAGCAGTTCCGCCGCCTGATTCATGCGGTAATTCGTGAGCCAAGCACCTATCGCCTCACCATATACCGAACGGAAACAGCTTTTCATTGCCGTCATCGGAATATTGAACCGCCGCGAAAGCTCCTCCTGCGTAAAATTCTCCGAAATGTGCCCAATAAGGAATTGTCGTATCGCCTTGACCTTTTCCACCTGTGTCCGATAAAAATACGGGCGTTCAGTATCCTCCTCGGGAACATTCATCGCGTAAAGGTACAGCAGCAGTTCGAGAATCTTCACTTTGAAATACGGAATGCGTATCTTTTCCGGCACACGGTACATCTCGCCGAAAATATGCTCGGCTTCGTCAGCGCCGTGCAGTACGCGCGGATAGCTGCCGAGTGAAAATCGCGAAATTATCTTTTCGGGCGCGGCAGGAAAATCCCTTATCTCGTCCGACAGCGACCGCTTTATGATGTCAAGGTCAAAAGCGACCGTAAGTCCGTGATAGTGACAGGAGGGAAAATTAAATGTTCCCGTATGCTCTTTCCGCAGGTCAAGCTTCATGTCTCCTGCGGCAGTATATCCCACCATTCCGTCACCTGCGGTGTATTCCTTGCGTCCCTCGCGGCAATGGTCAATGGCAAGTATTCGCCGATCTGCAACATAACGGCTGTTATACCGCTCCATGTGAAAATCATTGAAACTCAGCATAACGCCGGCAAAAACTTCATAGGCAGTCATCGTTCCGTCGCCGGTTTCATTGCGGAACTGCCATACCGAACAGCCGTCACTCTGTGCAAGCAGGATTGCTCCCTCGCTTTCAAATGTTTTCGATCGATCCATAAGCAAAACCTCTCTCCAAAGGGAAACTTCCGGCACTGCCGCCAAGCTGTGAGCTGCATTTGTACGGCATTGCCTTTATCCATTACACAGTATATCATTCTGAAACTTTGCTGTCTATACCGAACGGTCGGTACTTTACTTATCGGACAACTATTTTTTCACCGACAGTTATTGAAGAACGAGTCTTTTGTGTTAAAAGAGGAAAGATCACACAACGTCTCAGAATTTCTCCTTCAGTATATCCGCAAATTCTTCTATATAATACCCCGAATTATCCTTTCGCCAAAAGGCGCAGTAGGTTTTGGTGAAAGGTTCGGAGTTTCTCACTAAGGGGATTCGGCTAACCGCGGTATCAAACCACTTTTGCTCGCCGATAACGTCAACGGGCATATACCCCTGCCCTGTTACGATTTTCAGTCTTGCCTCCTGCACCGAACCTGCAAAAATATAATCACCTTTCAGTCCAACGATCTTCTCGTAGTACCGCCGTTCTTCCTCATGCGAATTTTCATTTGCAACAAGAATGCAGGGAATGTTTTTCAGTTCTTCTGTTTCGACCACGTTTAATCTGCTCAGAGGATTCCTCGTTGAAATTTCTATATATGCCGTGCTTTGGGAGAGTATAACATTGTTATATGCTCCCGAAAATGCTCGGCGCTGGTCATTAAGCACAAGGTCAACCGCGTCATTTTCAAGAGCCTCATACAATTTCTCATGACTTCCGATAGTTATCTGTATATCCACAGTGGGATATTTCTGAGAAAATTCCGCTGCCGCCTCTGAAAGTTCGCTGCCGTAGTATCCCTCGTAATATCCAAGCCGCAGAACAGCTCCGCTGTCATCGGCTATACGCCGTGTTTCCCTTATCATTCGGCTGACATCTTCGGTTATCACAAGGCTTTTACGATAAAAGTGCTCCCCTGCCTTGGTCAGACTGGAAGTTCTGTTGTGTCTGTCCAAAAGCTTTACGCCAAGCTCGTTCTCAAGCTTTTTGATCTGCTGTGAAATTGCAGATTGCGAAATACAGCACTTCTCGGCTGCAAGATAAAAGTTTCCGCTCTCAACCACTGACTGAAAATACTCGATTTGTTTAAACAGCATATCACCACTCCTTTTCTTCTATTATACATTGATCAGTAAAACTTATCAATAGCTTTAGAAAAAAGAATTGATTGATAATTGCACTAATGCTATAATAAAGTCACAAACAAAAAGGAGCTGATATCCATGAGTAAGAATCTGATAATTTACTATTCCCGAAAAGGCGAAAATTACGTCAACGGCAGGATCGAAAAACTTTCCAAGGGCAATACGGAGATTTGCGCCGAATTCATTCAGAAAGCCGTCGGCGGCGAACTGTTTGAAGTGGAGACCGAATCGGAATATTCGGCAGATTATCACATCTGCACAGAGGAAGCAAGAGCGGAATTTGACAGCAACTCCCGCCCAAAGCTGAAAAACTGTCTTAACAGTATTGCTGAGTATGAAAACATTTTCATTTGTGGCCCATGCTGGTGGGGAACGTACCCCATGGCTGTATTTTCGCTTATCGAAAAGCTTGACTTCAACGGCAAAAATTTTCTGCCACTGATGACGCATGAGGGCAGCGGTCTGGGAAGTTCTGTAAGAGACCTGAAAAAAATCTGTAAAGGCGCAAACGTAAAAACCGATCTCACCGTTCACGGTGCAGACGCACTAAAATCTGAAAAAGCAGTATCAAACTGGGCTAAGGAAAGCCTGAGCAAATAAGGAGGAATGCGGTCATGAAAAAGGTTTGGCTTATTACAGGAGTTTCAAGCGGATTTGGCTGCGAAATGACAAAACAGCTTTTGGAAAATGGCGATACCGTTGTCGGTACGGTCAGAAATACGAAAAAAGTCAAAGATTTTATTGAAAGGTTTCCAAATACCTTTGACTGCAAAATTCTTGACGTTACTGATATGAAAGCTGTTGAACAGACAGTCCGCGACAGCTTTGAAAAGCACGGCAAAATCGACGTAGTAGTCAGCAATGCAGGCTACGGACTATTCGGCTGTGTGGAGGAACTGAGTGACGAAGAAATTGATCACATCATTGCAACAAATCTCGTAGGCTCGATAGCACTTCTCAAAATCGCTGTACCTTATATGAGGAAACAGGGCGGCGGCAGACTTATCCAGATGTCGTCATACGGCGGTCAGGTCGCTTATGCGGCAAACTCCATGTACCACGCTACAAAATTCGGCATTGAGGGCTTTTGCGAATCGCTTGCGCAGGAAGTCGCACAATTCAACATCGGTGTTACAATTGTTGAACCGGGCGGAGCAAGAACAGAATTCCGTTACGGCAGCGCCAAGGTCGCAAAGCTCATGCCAGAATATGAGAGCTGTCACGGCTTTTTGAATATGCTTGATCCCGCAAACAGATTAGCTCCCGGAGATCCTGCCAAAATGGCACAGCGCATTATCGAAAGCACAGAGAAAACGCCCGCACCGCTCCGATGGTGCTCGGCTCTCAGGCATTGAGCGCGACCATTCAAAGACTCAGCGAGCGTATTGCTGACTATGAAACTCAAAAGGAACTTGCTGCGTCAACCGATATTGCGGAGTAACATCTCTGAACCTGTTCACATAGAGTGGACAGATTCTTATCTTTTCCACTCTTTCACAACTCTCCTCATACGGCGCTCGATATCTATCCGAGCGGCACGGCACTCCTTCGGGTACTTCTTCGCGGCACTGAATGCTATCCTCATAAACAGCCCTGAACCGACAGGGAACATTGTTTTCAGCATACCCTCAGGGAAAATAAAGTGTGTTCCGTGCGTGTATATCGCAAATTCCGCCTTACAGTTGTGCGGCTTTTCCGCAAGACGGCTTTTCATGCGGCGGATATACCTTGCCGTTTCCCACAGCACATCGTCCTCTGCACCGACAACAAGCATTCTGCCGCGGATATTCTCTATCTTGATAAATTCATCTTCGGTGATCGGGTGTGCAGCTTCGGAATCATTAAAAATCTTTCTTGAAGCGATCATGCTTTTTGTTTCCTTGCTTTCCGCCTCTATGATATGCCAGTACTGAGGGTGTTCATAGAAGAAAGGCATATACGGCAGAGGTTTGCCCTTATAGGAAAAAGTGGATTCTCCTTTGATAGGCCACTCCTTACAGCCGTCGCGCTTGCCCTGCATAAAGCCCTGCCATACGAAATCGCTGGGAGTCATAGCAATGGTAAGCGTAATGTCCGGAAAGAAAGATGCCGCCGTAAGAGCAAGCGTACCTGTGGTGGACGCTCCTGCAATGCCGATCTTTTGGTTTCCGTGTGTTTTCAGCCAATTAACCGCGGTCTCGATTCGTTCAAGCGGATAGTTGTGGTGTCCGTAGTCCTTTTTTCCGGGAGACATGGTCATCACATTCACTCCAAGCTTTAAGATCCACTTTACTGCTGAACGAGCCACATAGTCCTCGGGATCGTCACCAAGCATAGTAATAATGGCACAGTCCGAACCGTTTTTGCAAGTCCAATAAGCCCCGTAAAATCCGTCTTTGTCAACATCAAAATGAATGTGTTTCATATTCTACCTCCAGATTGCAATCGTATATTTTGCGCAGTATTCTGCGAGTTACAGTTAGATAAAACTAACTTATCTGTCTATATTTTATCACAAACCGTTCCGTTTTTCAATAGGGGCACAAAACTTTTTACATTATGGCAATACAATATGCCGAAAAAGTCTTTTACCTGATAACGTGATCCTAAAGGCAGAGCCTTTGACGGAGCGTGGGGCAAAGCTCCTAAAACAACTTCATAAGCAAAATAACCTGTCCGCGCAAAAGCAGACAGGTTATTTCTATCAGAGTTTCCAGTCAACAGTCTCTTTCTTGCCGCAGATAAAATCCGCGTATATTCCCGGTTGAGCTGCCAGTTCTTCATGTCTGCCCTGCTGAACGATACGACCGTGTATCTTATCGGCATGGCGGACTGTTTTAAGGCGGTGAGCAATAATAATTATTATCTTGTTGCGCGTAAGAGCCTCGACAGCTTTTTGCAAACGGTCCTCATTATCCGGATCAACATTTGCCGTTGCCTCGTCAAGAATAACGATCGGAGCATTTTTTAGCATTGCTCTTGCGATCGAAATCCTCTGTTTTTCGCCGCCTGAAAGACTGCTTCCGCCCTCTCCTATCACGGTGTCGTAGCCGTTCGGCAGCGAATTGTTAAAGTCATCACAGCAAGCAGCTTTTGCCGCATTGACTACCTGCTCATGCGTTGCGTTCGGACTGCCGAATTTAATGTTGTTCTCTATCGTATCCGCAAAAAGGTATACATTCTGGAATACCACGCTTCCAGCTCATTGATAAAGCTGTCGCAGCCGGCTGCGTGTGCCGCCGCTTCAACCTCGGCATCATCAGCATCAAGCCATCCCATGCGGATATTTTCTCTTACTGTATCGTCAAAAAGATAGTTGTCCTGAGACACATAGGCTATCTGTTCATAAAGCTCAGTCAGCGGAATATCTTTCAGATCATGACCGCCCATGGTTATAGTTCCGTTTTTCACGTCCCAGAATCCTGCCGCGAGTTTTGCGAGGGTGGACTTGCCCGAACCCGATAGGCCGACCAGTGCGGTCATGCTGTTCTGCGGCATGGAAATGCTGACTCCATGCAAGATCTCTTCATCGTCATGATAACCGAAAGTAACATTTTTCACTTCAATATCATGGTTAGAGAACGACACGGATCTTTCAGCGTGATCCTGCTCCTCAGCCTTCAGTATTTCGCCCACCTGAGCAACTGTAGTACCTACCTGAGCCAAAGTATCCACAAAATTAAACGCTGCCACTATCGGTGCAGCCATTCCGAGAGAAAGGATAATGACCGTTATAAAAGTTTCAGCCGAAAGCGAACCGTGGGTATAAAACAACCAGCCAAACGGAAGTAGCGTGAGCATTTGCGCAGGGAAAAACGCATAAGCCAATGACATACCAAGCTGGCTGCGCTTCATCCAATCGTAGTAATACTGTGCATTCGCGCGAACTTTATCTATCAATCGCGAATACGAATTTTTCCCTGATTGAAAGCCTTTATCACCTCTATGCCGTTTATATACTCTATCATGGTGCTGCTCATCTCGCCTGTCACTTTCACCGCACCCTCGTAGTCCTTGGCGTAGTTTCCCATTACTGTCATCATAAAGACGAACGCTATCGGAAATACCGCAAGTGACAAAAGAGCAAGCCGCCAGTCCAGTACGAAAAGATAAATCACTGTCAGAGCAGGAGCAGCAATATTTGCCGTCATTTCGGGGAAAAGGTGTGCGAGCGTTGTTTCCATGCTGTCCACCTGATCGACGATTATCTCTTTCAATTTGCCGCTTGAAGTGTCCATCACCGTTCCGAGCGGCAGATGCGGCAGCTTTTCCAGCAGTTTCTCGCGAATAGTTTTGAGTATGCGTAACGTTGCCTTGTGAGAAACTCCGAGAGCACTGTTATAAAGCAGAGTACAGGCAAGAAATCCGACAAGTGCCGCTGTCAGCCACGGTATGTATGCGGAAAATCCCATTTTGCCGCGAATGAGCAAAACAATTATCTTCGCCGCTGAAAAATACGGTATCATGCCGCACGTCACGCCGACAACCGCAAGAACGACCGCTGCAATAAGCTTGCCGTGTTCCTGCTTTCCCAACTCCCAGATCTGCCCAACCGGGCTTTGCTTTTTCATAAAATGATATCTCCTGTGAATTAGTGGATACTAACCGCCGGATTGTTGAAAAGGCTGACGTTTCCGAAAGCCTGTTCGTACTTATGATTTATCTCCCGAGCCGAAAATTGCCAGAAAACCTGTGCGGTGATAACGACTAAGCAGCTCGATATACTTTTCCGCCTCTGAATGGCTCATGCCATGACGAATTATCTCAAAAATACTCTCGAACCGAGATGTCGTGACGATATGGAGCAGTTTTTCCGTAAGAGCGTCACCGCATTTTTCGGGATAACCCACAGTCTCCATGTATTTATAGGTATATTCCACCTCGATACGCACCAGTTCGTCAACAAAATTGTGGAACCTTGTGCCGTAAGACGCGTCTAAAAGCAGGCGGAATTCGTCGAGATTCTCGTACATACAGTCCACCAGTTCCGCTGTTCCGCCGTCGGAATATTCTGGCATCTGAGCCGCCTGTTCATCGGGTGACATCTGATGAAATCTCTCCTGAATTTTGAGAAAGCGCTCCACCATTTCGTTCAGCACAGGCTCAACGATTGCGGAAAACAGTCCCTCTTTATCTCCAAAACGAACATATATCGAGTTCGTGCTCGTTCCTGCGGCGGAGGCTATAGTACGCAGGGAGGCGTCAACATAGCCCTTTTCCAGAAACTCCTGCTTTGCCGCAGCGATAATCTTCTCCGATACGCCTTCAATTTGTTTCGCCATAATTTTCCGCTCCTAATTCATAACGATGTTTCATAACACCGTTTTTATTATATAACACTAACTTTTAAATGTCAATACCAAAATATAAAAATTCTTTGAAAATTGTTCGCAGGATTTTTAAAATCAAAAAAAGCAGTGCTCCGCGATATGCGAAACACCACTTTATTCACTATTATAAATTCATAAACATCTCGTGCAGCCTTAAATCATCTGTCAGTTCGGGATGAAATGCAAAGCCAAGCTGTTTCTTATAACGTACAGCCGTGATCTTATCATCTGTTGTGTTGAGGATCTCAACATCGTCCGATAAAACCTTTTTGATAAACGGCGCGCGTATGAATCTCATGCAGAAATCCGACACTTCACCGATATTTCCCGATGCTGAGAAACTGCCGAGCTGTCGTCCGTATGCGTTTCTGCATACTTCAACGGGAAGTGTGCCAAACACGCTCTCGTCGCCGTTTGTTATAGTCTGCGCAAGGAGTATCAATCCGGCACAGGTTCCCATAACGGGAACATCGCTTTCAATGAGCTTTTTCAGAGGCTCAAACAGTTCAAGTTCATTGAGCAGCTTTCTCTGAACGGTGCTTTCGCCGCCCGGGAAGATCAGACGGTCAATGCTGTCATCAATATCCGAACGATTGCGTATGAACCTGTATTCCGCACCAAGCTTGTCAAGACAGTCTCCGTGCTCGCGGAACGCTCCCTGTACCGCTAAAATGCCAACAGCCATTACTTGCCTCTTTCTGCCATAAGGAGAGCGATCTCTTGCTCATTTATGCCGACCATAGCTTCGCCGAGATTTTCAGAAAGCTTTGCAAGCATATCGGGATCATCGTAATTTGTGACAGCCTTTACGATAGCCTGAGCGCGCTTTTCGGGATCTCCCGACTTGAAAATACCGGAGCCTACAAAGACGCCTTCTGCGCCAAGCTGCATCATGAGAGCAGCGTCAGCAGGAGTTGCAACGCCGCCTGCCGCAAAGTTTACTACGGGGAGCTTGTGATTATCGTGAACGAACTTAACGAGTTCAACCGAAACCTGAAGGCGCTTAGCCTCCTCAAAGAGTTCGTCCTCGCGCTTTGAAACGATCTGTGATATCTCGCTCTGTATCATGCGCATATGTCTGACAGCCTGAACTACGTCACCTGTACCGGGTTCGCCCTTGGTACGAATCATGGAAGCACCCTCTGAAATTCTTCTCAGAGCCTCGCCGAGATTCTTTGCGCCGCAAACAAAAGGAACGCGGAACTTTGTTTTATCAATATGATAAACATCATCAGCAGGCGAAAGAACTTCGCTCTCGTCAATGTAATCTATCTCTATTGCCTCAAGTATCTGAGCCTCAGCGAAGTGACCGATCCTGCACTTTGCCATTACAGGAATACTTACTGCCTCCTGAATTCCCTTTATCATTGCAGGGTCGCTCATTCTTGAAACTCCGCCTGCTGCACGGATATCGGCAGGAATACGCTCAAGAGCCATAACTGCGCAGGCACCTGCTGCCTCGGCAATTTTAGCCTGTTCGGGAGTTGTAACGTCCATGATAACTCCGCCCTTTAACATCTGGGCAAGTTCCTTATTAAGCTGATAGCGATCATTATTCATAATAAAAACCTCCGTTTTGAATACGATTATTGACAGTAAATCGGTTTTACTCGTTGACTTTCTGATATGTTTATAGTATAATTCAAATGTGACCATGTTTCAATATTCAAAATATGTTTTTTCAATAAGGCCAGAATGGAGTATTTTATGTTGACTTACGAAATAGATAAGACCAGTATTGAACCTTTATATGTTCAGATATACAAAAAAATTAAAAATTCCATTGAGTGCGGAACTATAAAATCTGGCGAAAAACTGCCATCAAAGCGAAGTTTTGCCGCACAGCTCGGTCTGAGCATAATAACAGTAGAAAATGCATATAACCAGCTTATTGCCGAGGGGTATATAAGGTCAGTTCCCAAAAAGGGATACTTTGCGGAGACTGTCGTTAAAAGCGTCCACCTTGCGGAAACTCCCGAACACATCGCCAAAGACAGCGTATCCGATGAAAAGTCCTCCGAAAATGAAATGTTTCCGTTTGCCGTATGGGCAAAGCTGATGCGCGAGGAGCTTTCGGGTAATCAGCGTAATCTGCTCACAAAGCCGCCCTTTGAAGGCGTTTACGAACTGAGATACGCAATATCGGAGCACCTGAAGCAATTTCGCAATATAACCGCCTGTCCCGAACAGATAATAATAGGCGCGGGCGCGGAGTATCTCTATATGCTGATGAATATTCTCTTTGGGAACAGCTACATTTTCGCCGTGGAAGAACCCGGATACTCCAAAATTGCCGAAATATACGCGAACTACGGGATAAAGTGCGAGAGAATCCCCGTAATGACGGACGGGATAGACGTTTCGTATCTGAAAGAACTTAAAACCGACATTATACATATTTCCCCCTCACACCACTTTCCTACCGGAGCAATCACTTCCGTTGGCAAAAGGTACGCTCTCCTTGAGTGGGCAAGCCAATCCCCAGACCGCTTCATAATCGAGGACGACTATGACAGCGAGTTTCGTCTTTCCGGCAAGCCTATCCCCTCCATGTACAGCATAGACGTAATGGACAAGGTAATATACATGAACACTTTCAGCAAAAGCCTTGCGTCCACGATAAGAATAAGCTATATGGTTCTTCCGCCGTCGCTTTTGCATAAATTCAGAGAAAAACTCGGATTCTGCTCATGCCCCGTTTCGACCTTCGAGCAGTACACTCTCGCTCGATTTATCAGCGAGAAATACTTTGAAAAGCATATCAACCGAATGCGTGTACATTATAAAACGTGCCGCAGTCAGCTTTTTGAAAGAATGAAGGATCACAGTATTTTTAACAATTCAAGTATTTCGGGCGAAAACTCGGGACTGCACTGCGTTGTAAAATTCGAGACCGACCTTTCTGACGAAGAATTGCTTGAAAAAGTCACACAACTCGGATTCAAGGCGGCAATGATGAAAAAATACTATCACAATACCGTACAAAAGAATATGCACACGCTGGTTTTCTTTTATTAACACAAAAATACCGCACCCGGAGCAATGCTCGCGAAGCCCTGCTCTGCAGCATACCGATAAAGGTGCTTGCTCCGACTCGCGCACAAATATCGTTGCTGCCGCAGAACTCTACCAAACACTTTGCCGCATCGGTTATCGCGTCTATCTTTTCCATTTCTCTCAAAGCTGAAAAATTCTTCTCAAACAGGCATATCTGAAGTCCTACAACATAAAGATCCGTCTTATCCGCAGAGCAAAACGCTTTTTTAAGTCCCTTTTCGTTCAGTATACCTGTCAGAGTATCACGCTGTTCGGCAATATTCTGACATTGCATCATATATTGTATATCGTTTTTCATGCGCAGAAATTCAAGAGTATTTGAAAGCGCTTTCATCAGGTTGCGGAAAACATGATCGTATGTATCAAGACTGTCAAAGCGCAGAACAATAACGCCAAGCTCTCTGTTACCGAAAAACAGCGGACTGAAATAATAAGGCACGGCAGATCCACCAAAAACAGCCGAAAATCGATTCTTATTGAACATAAGTGTGTCATCATAAGTAAGCAGATCGTACCTTATCATGTTTTCGCTGTTCGGTTCTTCATTATACCAATTCTCGTAAAGGCACATATAAAGCTTATCCACATTGCGTATCATGAACCTGAATTTCCGACAGCAGGCAGCAAATTCATTTACGTTTCTGCATTCGGTGAACCTGTGCTCAAACTGACAGAACAAGTTGAGAAAGTCATAGTCGGATCTTGTCCTTATCTCGGCAATTTCCTTCCTTATGTCGTTATTGTCAGCGCCGCAGCCGCAGGTATTGCCATAAATAAAGCGTCCCCTCGGAGCAAAAAAGTCCCCGTATTCACCCGTTACAAGCTTTTCTCTGAGCAGTCTCACCGCCTGCCTGCCGAGTTCCCTTCGATTTCGCTGATAGGTTGTGAGCAGAGGGTCGTGATCGCGGCGTTCGTGTATATACTCGTAGCCCGTAATGGTGAGTTTTTCGGGAATCTTCACATCATGTTCCATAAACACATCAAGCATTCCGTATGCCATATAGTCGTTGCAGCAAATTACCGCCTGTGGGAAAGCAATCTCTCCGCTGATATATTTTTCAGCCTGCAAACGTCCGGAATTAAACCAGAAATCGCCAAAAAACGCCTTATTTTCATCAAATGGTATGCCGTGCTTTTCAAGTGACTCACGATAACCCTCCACACGCTTGACAGACGCGTCTATGAAATCATACCCCGAAAGAATATGAATGTCCGTGAACCAGTGAACCTCTATGAGATGATCGGTGATCTCCTCAATATCCTGCCTGTCGCTCGTATTTATAAAGTGAAAGTCAGGGAGCACAAAATCCGGCAGCGGCGTTCCGACCGCAGCCACGGGTATGTCTGCTTTTTCCGCAAGTCTGCTGATAACGCATTTCTGCACGTCCGAATTAATAATTGACTCGGATATCAGGATAAAGCCGTCAAATTCATCTGACGATATCATGTCATATATGCGGTTCTCGGTTATCAGCACTTCATCGGTCTCGATAGGATTATAAATGTTTGAGATCACGGCGATATCTATGTTAAACTCCTGTGCCGTTTCAATTATCCCTAAAAGTATCTCTCGCTGCTCAATATCAGCGACCTGTGCCGCAATAACGCCGTAAATCGGTCTGTTTTTCATTTTACGCCCCCGAATTAGAATTTGCTTGCGGGAATAAACCTGCATTCCGCACGAATATTTTCTTAATTTATTATATTATAAGCTGCAATTAATATTTTGTCAACGAAATTCTTCGTTTTGTCCACCTCAAATGCGCTTTATGAGTTGACCCTTTTTGAAAAATACATTATAATATAATCACAAAAACAGAAAACCCTCAGGCATATTCTTATGAATAATGATAGGAGGAAACCTTATGCGGCTTAAAAAAATGTGTACGACACTGCTTTCGGGAATAATAGCATTCGGCGCGATGGCAGTTCCGCTGCCAAATGGAACGGGGTTATTTTCCATTAAGAATATTGCTGTCACAGCCGAGGCTGCGAGTGCGATGCGTAGACCCTGCGACCCAGATCACCCCATGCTGATCGTACACATCGACACATGGAATACCGCCGACCCCGCAAAAATTATTGCAACGATCCCGGAGGACATCAAACCCTACTGTGTATTCAACATTTCCATGTCGATAAACTGGAGCAACGACAAGCACGAGTGGCTCATGACACAGGACGGATACGAGCTTGCAAAATCATGGCTCAAAACCTGCTCTGACGAGGGCGTATGGTGCATGGTTCAGCCTGCGAGCGGCGGACAGTGCCACTTCCCCGACTATGACTCATCGGGAAATATCGTGAATTTCCCGAACAAGGGCGAATTCACAGCTCATGCCGATGATGACTACGAAAACACCATTTACGCCGAATTTTTCCGCGATTACCCCGGATTTATCGGCTTTAACTACAGCGAACAGTTCTGGGGATTTGAATCAAGCGACTTCCCCGTAACGCCCATTCAGCGCTATCAGCATTTCGCAAAGCTGCTGAAACTCTGCAACAAATATGGCGGATACCTCAACATCAATTGGTGCGCAAACCAATGGAGCGCGCCGCTTAATCCCGTGGCAATGCTCAAACGCTGTCCCGAGTGGAAAACAGCCTGCGAACAGTACTCAGATAATTTGCAGCTTGAAGAAAAATACACTCAGGGAAGCTTTATCGAGGACGTTGAAAGTGAAGTTTTAGGCGCTTACCTTTCAGGATACTGCGGTAATTTCGGCGTTCGCTATGATGAAACGGGCTAGACAGACCGTTCCGAGGCCGATAAGCCTCTCTCCACCAAAGACCAGTATCGTCCTATTACGGGACTGCCGATCCATGCCGAGAGAATGCTGCTCAACGGTGCGACCATTATCGACGGTCCGGAGCTTATCTGGTCGGACGACTTCGGCGAAACATGGGGCGGCGTAAAGGACAGCGAGGGCTACTCCTGCCGCAACTGGTACACAAAAGACCAGTACGTTAATCCAACTCACATATGGCACTATGTAACTGACGGCGATCACGGCGGAAAGACTATCCGTCCGCATATGTACAATTTCGTCAGAAACATTTTTAAAGCGTAAACTTTACAGCAGTTATCTTCTGCACATATGATGACCGCTGTAAATATATTACAGTATTCCTTGAACCCTTTGTAAGAGGGCAGTCAGAACGGCAGTTCTATCTTCCTAATAAGAGGACGGAACTGCCGTTTCGCAGTACAATTGAATATTCCGGAATAATCCGGCATTGAAATTCAGACATAAACAAGCCGCAGAGAATGAACTCTGCGGCTTGTTTCAGCATCAATATAAGCGTAAACAATTGATTACTATACATATATAACATCATAGTAAGTTATTATCGAATTCAAATGGCAAACGAACAAATACCAAAATGGCAGTATGCAAGGTACTAGCAAAATTCGGCATTTTCTTTTCTTCTTTTTTAGCTTCAAGTAAAATATGAATGTAAATATCGTCAATGCAATTGTTATTCCAAAAATCTGAAGCGGCACAAGATAATTGCGCTCAAAAAGAATATACTCATTAGTTAAATCCACAACTATCGATCCGTCTATTGTGGAGTCAAAATAAAACACCAACCAAAATACCCAGCATAACGCCGACAAAGCAATAACTGCCACAATAATAGTAAAAGCAATTTTCTTTTTATTCATTTTCTTCGCTCCTCATTTACTAGGGAGTGTTGACACTAAGATAATATGCAGATTTTCGAGCATAAATTTTACGTAGACAAGGCAAAAAGTCGCAGGCAGGCTGTCGCCTGTCAAGACTTTTTAACGCAGGATGCGTGAAATTTTGCCGAAAAGATGCGTTGTTAGGCTTAGTGTCAACACTCCCTAGTTTGCAACACTCATATGACTTGAAAAATTAATCGATATGTGATATAATGAATGCGAGATTTGCAGAAATATGTAAAAAGCGGTCGTTGCAGGAATCTGCCGTCAGCGGCAAACTATACTGAAAATCAACATATATTCCCTATGCGGACAGGTTCTAATCTTCTGAAAGGAGTTTAATTAAGACTTTCCCGATCCGGTATGTTTTAATTACACATAAAAACAATGCAGACAAAAAAATTCGATACGCAGGTGCAGTTCATAAAATACAAGGTTCTTTGCGAAGTTGCAAAACAGGCTTGGCAAGGTACTCTGCTTGAAAACGTACTTGACATACCCAAGATAATAGTCCCCGGTAAAAAGCCGACTATCCGCTGCTGTGTATACAAGGAACGCGCCGTACTTGCAGAGCGCGTAAAGCTTGCAATGGGAGGAAATCCCAACAATCCCAACATCATCGAAGTTATAGACATAGCCTGTGACGAATGTCCTGCGGGCGGATATGTTGTAACAGATTCATGCAGAGGCTGTATCGCCCACAGATGTGAAAATGCTTGTCCGCGCGGAGCAATTTCCTTTGACGAGCATCACGTTGCACATATTAATAAGGAGAGATGTGTTGAATGCGGTAAATGCGCAAGTGTTTGCCCGTACTCTGCCATTGCAAACCGTAAGCGTCCCTGCCAGAACGCCTGCAAGATAAAGGCTATCTCAATAAATGAGGAGCAGGCGGCAGCTATAGACAATGATAAGTGCATTGCCTGCGGTGCGTGTGTATATCAATGTCCGTTCGGAGCAATTACCGATAAGTCGTTCATTCTTGACACGATCGAACTGCTCAAAAACAATGACAAACATCAGGTTTACGCGATCGTTGCGCCGTCTATATCGAGCCAGTTCACCTACGCAAAACTCGGACAGGTCATAACAGGACTCAAAGAGCTTGGTTTCTACAATGTAGTTGAAGCGGCTCTTGGTGCGGACATGGTGGCACAGGCGGAATCGCTCGAACTGACAATGAAGGGATTCCTTACCAGCTCATGCTGTCCCGCATTTGTAAACTACATCAGAAAAGCTTTTCCCGAGCTGAAAGATCATGTATCTCACAACCTTTCGCCAATGGCAGCCATTTCGCGCTACATTAAGGAAACTAACGCAAATGCAAAGATCGTTTTTGTCGGCCCTTGTACGGCAAAGAAAGCCGAGATCCAGCAGGACTTCGTTAAGCCCTGGGTAGATGCAGTGATCACATTCGAGGAATTGCAGGCGCTTTTCGACAGCAAGAACATCGACCTTACAACTCTTGAGGAGGGCTTGCTCGACAACGCTTCCTACTTCGGACGCATATTTGCGCACTGCGGCGGACTCGCAGATGCGGTGGCTCAGGGACTCAAGGAACAGGGATTCGAGGACTTTGAGTTAAAGGCTTGCAGTTGCGACGGGATCGAAGCCTGCCGCACAGCTCTTATGAAGAAAAAGCGAGGCATTCTCGATGCAAACTTCATCGAGGGCATGGCGTGCAACGGAGGCTGTATCGGAGGTGCAGGCTGTCTTACTCACGGCGAAAAGAATAAAGCCAAGGTGGACGCATACGGCAGGCTTGCAATTGAAAAAACGATAAGCGATGCGGTAAACGTTCTTGATTCGATAAAATAACTTCTTCAAATGTCGGAATTTCGCTGTATTGTGTCAAAATCAGTTGACATCTGTCTGTTTTCGTGCTATAATTTATTGTTACTATTTTTATGAACGGAGTGCTTAAATGGACAAATTAAACGAGATCGTCAGCAAGATTGACGGATTTGTCTGGGGACTGCCTCTGATTCTGCTTATAATTACCTGCGGAATCATTCTTTCCATAAGGATCGGCTTTCTCCAGATACACAAACTGAAACTTTCCCTGAAGTATATGCTCAAAAATGAAGATGAAGGTCACGGTGATGTTTCAAGTATCGGTGCGCTGTGCACCGCTCTTTCCGCGACAGTCGGAACCGGAAACATCGTCGGAGTCGCTACTGCAATAGCGGCAGGCGGTCCCGGTGCTTTATTCTGGATGGAAATTGCGGCTTTCTTCGGAATGGCTACGAAATACTCCGAGGGTCTGCTCGCAATAAAATACCGCAAGGTCGACAGCGAGGGACACATTCTCGGCGGCCCGTTCTACTACATTGAGGACGGTCTGGGCAAGAACTGGAAATGGCTCGGCAAGCTGTTTGCAGTTTTCGGAATGTTCGTAGGTCTTATGGGTATTGGTACGTTTACGCAGATAAACGGTATTACATCGGCTGCAAACGGATTCTTTGACAAGTCTCCCACAACGACTATTTTCGGCAGAGAATATACATACACAACTATCATTGTCGGACTTATCGTAACAGTTCTCGTTGCATTCATCGTGATCGGAGGGATCAAGAGGATCGCTTCTGTTTCGCAGGTAGTCGTTCCTGTGATGATACTCATTTACCTTGCTTGCTGCATCATCATTATTTTCAGCAACATCACAAAGATCCCTGACGCTATTGTCACAGTTGTAAAGAGCGCATTCGGCATAAGACCTGCTATTGGTGGTATTGTCGGTACTGCGATGATAAGCGCAATGCGAAACGGCGTTGCAAGAGGTATTTTCTCCAACGAGGCAGGTCTCGGTTCAGCACCTATCGCAGCGGCTGCCGCTAAAACCAAAGAACCCGTAAGACAGGGACTTGTAACAATGACCGGTACATTCATTGACACCATTATCGTTTGTACAATGACCGGACTTTCAATAGTTATGGCAGGAAGCTATAAAAAAGAGAGTCTTGAGGGTGTTCAGATAACTACGGACGCTTTCTGCGAAGGACTTCCCTTCCCCGAAAAATTCTCGGCATTTCTCCTCATGATATGTCTTGCTTTCTTCGCGTTCACTACGATACTCGGCTGGAATTACTACTCCGAAAGATGTCTTTCTTACCTCACCGGCTCAAACAAGATCGCGACCATTGTTTTCCGCTGGCTCTATGTCGCAGCAGTTTTCATCGGCCCTTACCTTACCGTTGAGGCTGTATGGAACATCGCCGATATTTTCAACGGACTCATGGCTCTGCCGAACGTAATTGCGCTGATCGCGCTGTCAGGTGTTGTTGCTCGGGAAACAAAGGAATTTTTCAGCCGCTACAACAAAAAAGACGGAATAATTGCCGAAAAGGAAGAAGTTCCCACAAA
>ERZ773194.1780-NODE-1780-length-22312-cov-22.240014_pt1 | contig 22312 bp, 15 predicted proteins | sample MGYA00511240_ERZ773194 | MGnify/ENA primary metagenome ERZ773194 (study PRJEB29015, sample SAMEA2737774) | human gut metagenome | biome: human gut; feature: human-associated habitat; material: faeces | place: China | collected 2012 ... | reverse complement strand
CATGCCTATGGCTGGCTGCCATAAATCAAGGGGCAAATATATAGTAACAGGAGATGAAACGCATGAAGAAAGACTGTGAAGTCGTCCGCGACCTGATGCCGCTGGTGCTGGATGATGTCGCCAGCGACGGGAGCAAGCACATGGTGTCGGCGCATGTGCAGACGTGCGCGCAATGTGCCGCATACATGAATCAGCTCAAAGCTGACCTGCCCGCTGGAAAGAAAAGCGAGTTGGATTCGCGCGCCGCGTTCGACGCCGCCGCCCAGACGCTGCGGAAGCAGAAGCGCCGCCGCACCCTCCGCAATATCCTGCTGGGTGCGCTGATTGTGTGCATCCTTGGGTTGGCAAATCTATACTGCTTCGATTGGCTGATGAACGAAACGCGCCCGATTTCGACGAGCGAATACGGGATTCAGCTGTCCAAGCTGGCGGACGGCAGACTTGTCGCTTCGTTCGACTATCACGAAAGCATGACCCCACTCTACGTCAAGCGGCAGCAGGTGACGGAAACGGCAGCTGACGAAAGCCGCGCCGAAATCCTCTATCTCTATGCCGAAAAGCATATCGTGCCGCAGACGGCAAGCACGCCTATGCAAAACACCGGCTTCACGCTCGATTCCGGCTGGCAGACGACGACGGCGGAGATTCGGCAGGGTACGCCGGAGGAGTATCAGGTGCTGTGGCGGCAGGAGGATGAGGATGCGGCGATTCCGGCAGCATCGCCAGAGATGGAAGCATATTACGCATGGGAAGCGGTGCTGACACAGCTTTGGGCGCAGCACTCGGAAAGCGCGGATGGAAAAGCGGGCTTCCCCGGCGTGAATGGAGAACGCTACACCTTGGCAATCCACCATGCGGACGCGCTGGCGGCGTGCGTCCCGGAGTGGCAGCCGCGGGTCACGCCGCAGTATCTGCTGCTGGATGATGAGACGATTCAGTGGATTTTGGCGGGTGTGACGGAGGAGGTCGAATCAAATGACCCGTGAGCAGTTACTCTCCCAATAGACCGGGGAATGGTCGCCATCCGACGGGCGTGAAGCGCGATTCGGCGTGTACAAAAAAGAAGGTTCGGCGTATGCGCTGATTGGCGAATATGCCACGCCGCAGGAAGCGCTGGCGCAATGCCGCATTCAAGGAATGCCTTTGGGCGACATTCTCGAAGATGAATCGACAGAATTACTTGGACAGGACTAAGGCATAAAATGATAGCAGCTTTCCTGAAAGGGGAAGCTGTTTTTTACAGCAGATAAATGCCTATTATACTATTTCCAGATAAGAATGCGCCAAGATGCGCCGCGAATTTTTCATTCTGGCTAACGTGAATGAAACGCAGCGTAGCAGCGCTACGCTAAGTGGAATGAGCGGACGCCAGAAGGGAAAAGGCGCAAGCAGATGGCGCAGGTGAATCTGGAAATAGTATTAAATGGAAAAGATGAATCTCTTTCGCGCATTGCAAAACCCGCGCATCTGTGCTATCATGTCGATACAGGCTGAAAACCAGCCATCAAGGAGGAAAAGTGCAATGTATACGCATCAAGGCAACAAGGTGACAGGCTTGACGGTAGCTTATATCGGCGGCGGCTCGCGCGGATGGGCATGGGGTTTCATGCGCGACATTATTTCCGACGGGCAAATCAGCGGCACGGTACGGCTGTACGACATTGACCGCGAGGCGGCGGAGCGCAATCAGAAAATCGGCACGATGCTGGCGGCGCATCCCGACGCGGCATCCAAGTGGACGTTTGAAGTCAGCAGTTCCTTGCAGGAGGCGCTCACGGGCGCGGATTTCGTCGTCATCAGCATTCTGCCGGGAACGTTTGCGCATATGCGCGGCGATGTACACCTGCCGGAGCGCGTCGGCGTGTATCAGTCCGTGGGCGACACGGTGGGCGCGGGCGGCTTCATGCGGGCAATGCGCACGATTCCGATGTTCGTTGAGATTGCCGAAGCGATTCGCGACTTCGCGCCGAACGCGTTCGTCATCAACTATACGAACCCGATGACGCTTTGCGTGCGGACGCTGTACGAGGTATTCCCGCAGGTGAAGGCGTTCGGCTGCTGCCACGAGGTGTTCGGCACGCAGAAGGTGCTGTGCGCAATGCTGGATGAGCAGGAGCACATTCCCGGCGTGAAGCGGCAGGACTTGTACACCACTGTCACCGGCATCAACCACTTCACTTGGATTACCTCTGCCAGCTATCAGGGCATGGATTTGATGCCGCTGTATGCCCGTTTTGTGGACGAGCATCCCGAAGGCATTCAGCTGGGGTCGGACAACTGGATGAACAGCCATTTCGCGTGCGCGCACAAGGTTAAGTTCGACCTGTTCCAGCGCTACGGGGCGATTGCGGCGGCGGGCGACCGCCATCTGGTGGAATTCCTGCCGCAGTGGTATCTGCACAGTCCGGAGACAGCGCACCAGTGGAAGTTCGACCTGACGCCTGTGTCATGGCGCGAGGACGACCTGAAGAAGCGGATGCAGCGCTCGGACGACCTGCTCAGCGGAAAAGAGCCGCTTGACCTTACGCCGTCGGGCGAAGAAGGGCATTTGCTGCTCAAGGCGCTGCTGGGGCTGGGGAACATGGTCAGCAACGTGAACGTGCCGAATCAGGGGCAGATTCCGAACCTGCCGATTGGCGCGGTGGTGGAGACGAACGCGCTGTTCTCGCGCGGGCGCATCGACCCGATCTGCGCGGGCGACATGCCGGCGAACATCCTGCCGCTGGTAGCGCGCCACGTCTACAATCAGGAAAACACCTTGCAGGCGGCGCTGCACTGCGACCGCAAGCTGGGCTTCTCCACGTTCATGAACGACCCGCAATTGGGCGGCGTGACGCTGGAGGACGGTCAGAAGCTCTTCGACGACATGCTGCTGCATCAGCGGGATGTGCTGCCGAAGGGATGGTTTGAATAAATGAAAATCAAGCGCTGGCATGTTGCTGTACTGGCACTTTTCGTGCTGCTCTGCGGCGCGCTCTTCTACCATTTCTACACGGAACGCATCTCGAACGAGGCACTTCAAGCGGTTGATTTCCAAGCGCTGCGGGCGCACACCGCCGAACTGTTGGAAAACGGCTTTCGGGCAAATGACCAGCTGTTTTCGTCGGATTATTACGATGTGCGCCCGGACAGCACCTGCTACATTTGGCTGAATGGATCAGAGAATGATGCGGATACCCCCGTGTCTGTGGCGACGGGCTATCTCAATATCCGCAAATCGAGTCCGGATGCGGAAAATAAATGGATGCTGCGGGTTGTTCTCTGGCAGGAGGGCGGCGCGCGAGTGCGCATGGATGTGGATGCCAAAACGAGATGGGAGTGCGTCAAGCTGATGAATCAGCGTATTGTGACGCTGTTTACAGAATTCCGCATTCCGTAAACGGATGATTTGCATGAAGCTCAGGCGAATGTTGGCACTCACACTGGTGCTGATGACGCTGATGACCGCGGCGCTGGCGGCGGATGACCCCGGTCTGTACTACATCGGGGACGATGCCACCCCGGAGAACCTGACGGGTCACACACGCATTTACAACGCGGTGGATGCCGCACCGGGCTGGCGCTACGGTTACTTGACGGACGGCACACGCGTATACAGCGATTCCTCTGCGGCGCAGGAGGGCGCTGTGTCCTTCGATATTCCGGAGGAAACGCAGTATCTGTACTTCGTCGTGCTGGGCGCGCCAGAAAGCTATCAGGTGCACGTGTGGGACAACGATGAAGCGACAGATGCGCAGATGCCGTTTGAGATTCGGGTGGAATGGGGAAAGTGAAAATAGTATAGCATACGAGAACCCGCTGCCCATCCCTGCATTGGGGGGTGAACAGCGGGTCTTTTTACGTTATATCCCTTACAGAACCGTCAAATCTTCCTTCTCGCAAGCGGCAATCGCGCCGTCATGCCCGACGACGCACACGCCGCCGTCCTTTGCCATCTGGTCAAGCACGCCGCACCACTTGAGCAGCGCGTCCTTGGTGGTGGAGAGCATTTCCGTACGCTCACGGCAGAGATCCTCCGGCGTGATGCCGCACAGCAGGTTTTCGTCGCTGACAAGAATCTGATTCTCCGACCCCAGCGGCGGTTCGCTTTCACCGACGGTGGAAATGATGTACTTGTCAATCCGTTCGTCGCCCGCCACGAAGTCACGCAGACCCTTCGACAGGCTGCGGTCAATGCCCAGCGTACGCGCCGGGGAGGGGTCGCGGTAGGAGTAAGTGACCATGCGCCCCGTCTCGCTGGTGTTCAGCCCTGCGCCGTATGCGCCGCCCTGCACGCGGACTTCGTTCCACAGGTAGCTTAGGGACAGGATGTTGCTCATCACGCGCGCAATACCGCTGTACACCTTTCCCGCGCGGCGGTAGTCATAGCCCAGCGACGCAAAGCTGATCTGCGACGGGATGCGGTAGGCGCACTTGGCAGGCAGGTCGCTGACATACGGCGCGGCATCCGGGATGGGCGTGCCGACCGGGTAGGCGGAGAGAATCGCGGCGGGGTCAAGCGCCTTATTCGTGGACAGGCTGAACGTGACGCGGGACTGCACCGCGCTGTCCTTGCTGAACCGCTCGCAGAGGGCAAGGAAATCCGGGTACTGTGCGTCGAAATTCTCCGCCAGCGCCTTCTGCACCATGCAGGCACTCAGACCGTTCAAGGCTTCCCGCGCTGCCGAGGCCGCGCTCATCGTCGCCGATGCGGCGTACATTGCCATCCTGTGGCCGTCGCTGATGACCTTTTGCTTCGCCATCTCGCTCAACTGGAGAATCAGCGTCTGCACACGCGCCCTGTCGTCAAAGCACGTTTCGGTCAGAATTTCCCGCACGAGCGCGGCTGCCTTGTCCACGTTCGCATCCAGCACGGAGCAGCTCACGTCCAGCACGGGCGTCGCCATTTCCGCACAGCGGGACATGACGCGCAGCTGGAACGTCAGCTTGCCGATATCTCGCTTGATGGCTTGGAAGAGGGATAGCGAATCGTGACGCTTCGTCGGCAGCTTGCCCAGCAGTTCGGGCAGTATCGACAGGCGCTTGAGTTCATCCAGGGTGAAATCGGTCAAGGAGATATACCAGTGCATGATGGTGATGCCGTTCATGGACAGATCATGCGTGATGACCTTCGCCGCGCCGCACTGCGCTTCCGCCGCGGGAATCAGCAGCGGGTCTGCGCTGATTTCGCTCAAGGACAGCACGGGCAGCGTTGCCAGCTGCTCGGCGGTGTCGGGGGTCTGCTGCCACGCGGTCAGCTTCTCGTTCTGCACGCGCAGAGCTTCCTTGTCCGCGTCCGTCCACGATGCCTGAATCGCCTGCAGGCGCGCCGTTTCCTCCGCGCGGAGTTCGTCGCCCTGCGTGTGGGACGGCACAGTGCGGATGATGCTCATCGTGCTTTCATCCAGCAGAAGTTCAGCCATCAGGCGGTCAAAGCCGTCGCCTGCCGCCATTTCCCGCAGCTTTTGATAACGCTCTTCGGACAGGAGCGGCTGCATCGGGTCGCCGCCGTAAAGCCACGCATCAAGCGCATGGATGCAGCGGAGCAGCCCCGACGGTTCGCCCGGCTGACGGGCAGAAAACTCGCTGCTGTTGATGGAGGCAGTCAGCGCGTCCTTGTCCAGCCCGGTTTTAACCAGTTGCTGCACGGTGTCGCGGATTATCTGGCGCAGTTCCTGCTCACTGCCATCGGCAATGTTGCGCAGGGTCAGCATCATGTACGGCTGCGCCATCGCGTTGTCCAGAGACATGCTTACATCCTGACACTTGCCCGTCGCCAACAGCGCCTTCTTCAGCGGCGCGTCGTTGCTGCCCGTCAGCACATCAAAGAGGATTTCCGTCGCCGTGACGCGCACCGTATCCGACCACGGCGCAACAATCTTCGCCAGCGTCAGCATGGTCTTGTCGGCAGTATCCTCCTCGGCGCCGATTTCATACGCCTGTTCCGCTTCAGCGGCGAAGGGCTTCTGCATGGGAATTTCGTGCTTCTCGTCCAGGCGGTCAAAGCGGCTCAGGTACTCCTCCGCCAGCGTCAGCACCTTGTCCAGCGGAATCGCGCCATCAAGGAAAATACGCGCGTTCGACGGGTGATAATAGCGGCGGTACATGCGCAGGAACTGCTCGTAGGTCAGGTCGGGGATGTGCTTCGGGTCGCCGCCGGAATTCCAGCCGTAGCAGTTGTCCGGGAAGAGGACATCCAGCGTCTTCTGGTAAATCTGCTCGTCCACATCGCTCATGGCGCCCTTCATCTCGTTGAACACAACGCCCTTGTACAGCGGCGCGCCGTTTTCGTCCAGCTCGATGTGCCAGCCTTCCTGATAGAAGATGTTCGGGTCTTGCAGGATGCGCGGCGCGAACACCGCGTCCAGATACACTTCCGCCAAGTTCAGGAAGTCCTGCTCGTTGCGGCTGGAGACGGGGTAAATCGTCTTGTCGGGGAAAGTCATCGCGTTCAGGAACGTCGCCATGCTGCTCTTCATCAGCTCGACGAACGGTTCACGAACGGGATACTTGGCGCTGCCGCAGAGGACGGAATGTTCCAGAATGTGGAATACGCCGGTCGAATCCTCCGGCAGGGTCTTAAACGCGACGCAGAACGTCTTGTTCACCTCGCCGTTATCCACCCAAACCAGCTGTGCGCCGGTCTTTTTGTGGTGCATTTCCACCATCTGCCCGTGCAGCTCTTCGCTTTCGCGCACGCGGTCAACGCAAAAGCCGTGACGCGCCGCAGTTTCGTTCAAATTCATCATGGGGAACTCCTTTCCCTGTGACCCCAGGCGGGTCATTCATTTCCTTTATCATAGCACAACGGGCAGTTGAGTACAAGCGCGAATTGGCTGATTTTTGTCAAACGGTTATCGAATGCGCAGAAGTTCCGAAACATCCTTGCGCTTGGGGGCGGCAGGAGATTCCGCAGGCACGCCAATCGGAATCAGCGCCGACACGCTCTCCGTTTCCGGCAGATTCAGCACGGCCTTGACCTTCCCTTCGTCATAAATGCCGAGGATGACCGTGCCAAGCCCCGCATCATGCGCGGCGACGCAGAAAGCTTCCGCCGCCAGACCCGCATCGAAGGACTGCCAGTGCGTCCCTTTGCTGGTGCTAAACGAGCCGTCGCGTTCGTAGCCGCTGCGGTCGTTCACGGTCGTGAGGACAACCAGCGCGGGCGCGCCGTGCAGGGTATCGATGTTCTTTTGAAAGCCCATCGTGCATTCGTCCGCTACGCGGTCAATTTCCTCGCGCTTGGTCAGCAGGGTGTAGCGGGTGGTCTGGGAGTTCTTCCAGCTGGGCGCATACGCGGCGACGGCGACGATAGCGCGGATGGTGTCGGGCGAAACGGGCGTTGGCTGGAACTTGCGAATGGAACGGCGGGCGGTAAGAGCGTTGCTCATGAGGGGTATCCTCCTTATCAGCACATAAATGGATTTTGTGGATTTCGAGACGTGATTCATCGGGTTTTGTGATGCTTCCATGCTGATTATACTATTTCCAGATAAGAATGTGCCAAGATGCGCCGCGAATTTTTCATTCTGGCTAACGTGAATGAAACACAGCGTAGCAGCGCTACGCTAAGTGGAATGATCGGACGCCAGAAGGGAAAAGGCGCAAGCAGATGGCGCAGATGAATCTGGAAATAGTATCAAGGTTTCTTGCTGGGGAAGTGGGGAAAGGGGTGTTTGCCACGGCGCACGAAGGAGCAGCGCAGTACTGCCGCAAAGTGGACAAGCGTGAAATTCCGGTCTGTCCGATTTTAGGGGTCAATATTGCTGTCATCAACATGAATTGGCTGCTGAAATATTTGGCGCAGAATATTCATCAATTGCAGGGAGATTACATCTGCGTATCGAATGTACATACAACCGTCGTCAGTTACGAGGATGCGGACTACCGTGCCGTGCAGAACGGCGGTTTGATGGCGATTCCGGATGGCAATCCGCTGGCGCAGGAGGCGCGGCGGCGCGGGTATCCGCAGATTCAGCGGACAACCGGGCCTGACCTGATGATGGAGGTCTTTCGGCAGTCCACGGCACACGGCTGGCGGCATTATTTCTACGGCAGCACGCAGGAAGTGCAGGAGAAAATGATTACGCGCCTGCAGCAGGAGTATCCGGGGCTGATAATTGCGGGCACAGACGTGCCGCCTTTCCGCGAACTGACACCGGAGGAAGATGCGCTTGCCGTGGCACGCATCAATCAGGCGCAGCCGGATTTTGTGTGGGTCGGGCTGGGAGCGCCGAAGCAGGAGCGCTGGATGGCGGCGCACCAAGGGCGTGTGCATGGGCTGATGATTGGCGTCGGCGCGGGCTTTGATTTCTTTTCGGGCAACGTCAAGCGCGCCCCGTTATGGATGCAGAAGCACAGCTTGGAATGGCTCTATCGCCTGATGCAAGACCCGAAGCGGCTATTCCAGCGCTACTGGAGTACGAATCTGAAATTCATCTGGAACGCGGCCATCAGGAGAAAGTAAATGCAGCAAGCGACAAAACAGCCCGCTGTACTGCTGGTACACGACTATTATCAGGTTCCCGGCGGCGAGGATGTCGTTGTGGCGAACGAGAAGCACCTGCTGGAAACGCACGGTCACGCTGCGGCGCTGTATGCGCGGCGGAACGAAGAGATTTCGCGCATGGGAGCGCTGCAGAAAATCCGCAGTGCGCTGGGGATGTTTTTCAGCATCCGTACATACCGCGAGGTTCGACGGAGCATCCGCGAAAACCGGATTTCGCTGGTGCATGTGCACAACACGCTGCCGCTGATTGGCCCGGCAGTGTATTACGCGGCATTGCGCGAGGGCGTTCCCGTGGTGCAAACGGTGCACAACTTCCGCCTGCTCTGCCCGAACGCGCTTTTCTACCGCGACGGCCATATCTGCGAGGACTGCACGAAAAAGGGGCTGCACTGCGCGGTGAAGCACCGCTGCTACCGCGGCAGCCGCCTGCAGACGGTGCTCTGCGTGCTCAGCACACGTTTGCACCGCGCCCTCAAAACGTACAGCCGCCTGCATTATATCACCCTGACGGACTTCAACCGTCAGAAGCTGCTGGCGCTTAAGCAGATTCCGCCGGCAAACGTGTCCGTAAAGCCGAACTTTGTGGAACCGCCGGAGACGATTGTGCCATATGCGGCGCGCGAAAATCAGGTGGTGTACATCGGTCGGCTGGATGCGCTCAAGGGCATTCGGCTGCTGCTGGAAGCGTGGGCGCGCTACGAGCGTTCAGGCGGGGGCATGAAGCTGATCATCTGCGGTACAGGGCCGGAGGAAGCATGGTGCCGCGAATATCTGACGCGGGAAAAGCTGAAGCAGGCGGAACTGCGCGGCTTTGTGCCAAATTCGGCGGCACGGGCGCTGATGGGGCAGTCCAAGGCGCTGATTCTGCCGACACAGTGGTACGAAGGCTTCCCAATGACGATTGTGGAAGCCTTCAGCGCCGCCACGCCGGTGATTTGCTCGGATTTAGGCAACGCGGGTTCCCTGATTTCGGACGGCGTGACGGGCTTCAAGTTTCCGGCGGACTCGGCGGAGCAGCTGGCGCAGACGCTCAATCGGCTGCAGCACGCGGAATCCGTCAGCGAAGGCGCGCTGAAAACGTATCAGGAGAATTTCACGGCGGAAGCAAATTATCGTCAGCTGATGGCGATTTACAGCAAGGCGATGCAGAAAAGCGGCGAAAGGAACGAACCATCATGCGGCTGATTGTGGCAGACGTACGGAGCACCAGCACAGACGGCATTGCCGCTGGGCATTATTTCACCGTCGCGCAGAATTATCTTGACCTGTTCGGCGCGGAGATGGATGTGCGCATTGCGGGCGGACCGGTGTACGGCGACCGCTTCGGGAACAAGTTGATTCGTCTGCCGCATGATTACATCGTGGGCAGCTCGGCGGCGCGCAACAAACGCGCCGTGTTCCAGAACGTGCGCGCGCTGCTGCGGGAAGCGCAGGATGACGTGATTGTCCTCCAATGCAGCGCCGTCGCAACAGCGTATCTGGGGCTTGCACTGTTCAAGAAGAAAGAAACGCGGGTCTACGCCATCCAGTACAGCACCGACGGCGTCAATTCAGCCTTGAAACGTGGCTTATATGCGCTGTGCAGGCGGAAAATCAGCGGCGTTATCTGCCCCAATGCAGCCATTGGCGCGGCGTATGGGCGGCCGATGTGCGTCGTATCCGATTACATCAGCACAGGAACGATGCAGCCGCCTGTGCCGTATGCGCAGAAGCGCTATGATTTCGGCATGGTCGGGCTGATTACATCGGACAAGGGCGTCGTTGAGGCGGCAAAACAGCTGCGGAACACGCCGTATCGGGTGCTGATTGCGGGTCGGGTGCAGGAAGCGCCGCTGGAGGCGGAGCTGCGGGCAGTCTGCGCGGGGGCGAAGAACATCGAGCTGCGGCTGGAATACCTGTCCGAAGCGGCGTATGACGAGGCGATTCGCCAATGCCGCTACTGCATCCTAAATTATTCGGAGAATTACTCCCTGCACAGCAGCGGCGTTGTGTTCGATATTCTCTTCCGGGGCGTGCCGATTGTGGGCAGCCGCTGCGGGACGCTGCAAATGGTGGAAGCAAACGAATTGGGCAAAACGGTATCCAGCATAGCGGATTTTGTGCCGGAAAGGCTGCTGGATGAAGCCGTGCATGACCGCTATGTGCGCAACATTGCGCGCTACTGCCAATCGCAGGCGCAGGAGCGGGAAAAGCTGCGGGATTTTCTGACGCGGGGCGCGGTGGAATAACCATGCCGCACAGCGCAAAGTGAAAGGAGGGGCTGAAGCGTGAAGGTCATGTGGATGGGGAATATTATCCTCCCTGCCATTGCGGAAAAAGAATCGCTTCCCCCGGTGTATATCGTGGGCTGGCTGGTCGGGCTGTCGCGGCGGCTGACGCAGCTGCCGGATGTGGCGCTGACGTATGTGTTTGACGCGCCGAAAGCGCTGACGGGCGAAGTGGACGGCTACCGCTATTACGGGCTTGTCAACCCCACACGCCCTACGCAGCGCTGCGGCGAAGCCTACACCCGGCAGCTGGAGGATATTCTGCGCAAAGAGCAGCCGGATGTCATTCACCTCTGGGGCACGGAAAATCAGCACACGCTGGCCATGGTTGATGCGGCGGAACACATGGGGATGCGCGAGCGGATTGTAATTTCCATTCAGGGGCTTCTGTCCATATACGCGGAGCATTATCGCGCTTATCTGCCGGAACACGTCTGCCACGGGCACACGCTGAAGGATTTGGTGAAGGGCAATATCGTCCGGCAGGAAGCAATCTACCGCCGCGTCGGGCAGTATGAACAGGAAGCCCTGCGCAGGGGGCAGCACGTTATCGGGCGCACCGACTGGGATGCTGCCTGCATGGCGGAGCTTGCCCCGCAGGCTGCCTATCATTTCAACAACGAAACGCTGCGGGACGAGTTCTACACCGGCGAATGGTCGCTGGACAGCTGCGAGCCGCACAGCATCTTCTGCAGTCAGGCGCATGTGCCGCTCAAGGGGCTGCATCTGCTATTGCAGGCGCTGGCGATTGTCCGCAAGCGCTATCCCGATGTCAAGCTCTATGTGGGGCGCAAGGACTATGGGCGCATTCCGCCGCTTGCGCGCAATGCCTATGAACGGTACATCCACCGTCTGCTGCGCGAAAACGACCTCTACGACCATGTTGTTTTTACCGGAAGCCTGAATGCACAGCAAATGAAGGAGCGGTATCTAAAAAGTCAGGTGTTTGTGCTGCCGTCGAGCATTGAAAACTCCCCCAATTCGCTGGGCGAGGCGATGCTGCTTGGCGTGCCGTGCATTGCGGCGGATGTCGGCGGCGTGCGCTGTCTGATGACGCACGGCGTGGAAGGGCTGATTTATCCGGCAGACGACCCGCATTTGCTGGCATATGATATCTGCGAGATGTTCGCGCATCCGGAAAAAGCGGCGCAGATGGCGCGCGCCGGGCGGGAACACGCTGGAAAAACGCATGATGCGCAGAAGAATCTGGAGATACTGCATCAGATTTATACGGAGATTGCACGATGAAAATCCGAATCACAAAGAACCATGTGGATGCACTCTGTGTGCTGATTGGCGTGCTGGGCATGGGCTCGCTGTATTTTCAGGTGCTGCGGATGCCGCTGATGGCAGCCATGCTGATTGCGTCGATTCTGCTGCTGACGCGGGCGCATCATCCGAAAATCAGCGTCCAGAATGTACGCCTGACGCTGCTGCTGACGGCGGCGCTGCTGCTGACGAGCTTCGTCAACCCGCAGAACGGCATCCACATCAACGATATTGTCATTTGGCTTTGCAACATCGGCTATGTGCTGGTTCTGCAAAGCTGCATCGGGTATCGGACGTATATGCGGCTGTATACCAAAGTCATGCTGGCAGAGGCGGCCATCAGCCTGATTTCCTTCGTCATCGGCGATTTGCTGTCGCTGCCGCTGCCGCTGCTGCACTACGAAGTTTCCAGCGTCAACGGATTTTACTTGACGCCTTATTTCACCTTAGGCTGGCTGAACATCCCGGTTTTCCACCGCAATGCGGGTATGTTCAACGAGCCGGGCAGCCACCAGATTTTCCTGAACTTCGCGCTGCTGTTCCTGATGAGCGACGAAACGCGCATGGGCATGAGCAAGAAGAAATACTGCTGGGCAATTGCGCTGCTGATCGTCACCATCCTCAGCACGCTGTCCACAACAGGCTTTATTTGTCTGGGCGTTGTGCTGCTGACGGTGGCATTCCGCAAAAAGGGCGGGAAAATGGCGCACAGCATCAAGATGGCGGCGTTCATTGGGCTGATTTTGCTGTTTGTCATCGAGTCTGCCACGGGCGTGGTGGAAAACAAGATTATCGGACGAAATTCCGGCGGTTCATTCTACACGCGGTGGAACGACACCTTCAGCGGCTTTGAAATCGGGCTGGAATCCCCCATTGCGGGGCAGGGCGTTTTCTCGGAGCGGAAGGCGGAAATTCTGCTGGAACACAGGGTGCAGAACATTTCCAATGGCTTTGCCGCCTTCGTCATGGATACAGGGTTGATTCTCCCGGCAGTTTGGCTGTGGCTGACGTACCGCGGTATCCGTACCAAATTTGCCAAGGCGCGTCTGCTGTATGTGCTGGGCGTTTTCCTGCTGTATTTCCTGTGCATCAACACGGAGGGCGTTTTCCTGAACATACTGTTTTTGGGGCTGCTGGGCAAGTGGCAGCCGGAGGACGCGGCGCAGGAGCAGACAGGCAAAACAGGCGGAGAGGAATCATGAGCACAGCATCAAGGAGCGAAAACACGGCACGCAACATCGGTGTAGGCGCAGTACGGCAGGTGGTTACGCTGCTGTTGGCTTTTGCCGTGCGAACGGTGTTTGTGCGCCGGCTGGGTGCGGATTACACAGGTGTCAACGGGCTGTACAGCAACATTCTGGCCATGCTGTCACTGGCGGAACTGGGCGTGGGCAACGTGCTGGTGTACAGCCTGTACGCACCGCTGCACCGGGGCGATGCGGGCGAAATCCAGCACCTGCTGGGCTATTATCGTCGCATTTACCGCCTGATTGCGCTGGCGGTAGCGCTGCTGGGCGCGGCGGTAATCCCCTTCCTGCCGCTCATCATCAGCAGCGAGCTGCCGATGGCACAGCTAATCGTCTACTATGTGCTGTACCTGGCGAACTCCATGGCATCCTATCTGGTCATCTACAAAACGACGCTGATTCAGGCCGACCAGAAGGCATATTTGCAAAACATGGTTTCCGCCGCGGCGCTGGTGTTGCAGTATGCGGCGCAGATCGCGTGCCTGCTGATTTGGGGCAGCTATCTTGGCTATTTGCTGATTCAGATCGCCTGCACCCTCCTGCAGAACGCGGTGCTGAGCCATTTAGCGGATAAGATGTACCCCTTCCTGCGGGAAAAGCAGAAACACGAGCCGATGCACCGCAAGCAGGAGCTGAACGACAACATCCGCTCCATGTTTCTCTACAAGCTGGCAACGATTCTTATCAACAACACGGACAACATCCTGATTTCCATCATGCTGGGCACGGTGTTCGTCGGTTACTACTCCAACTACGCGTCGCTGACGACGTATGTGACGACATTCGTCTCCATCGTGATTACCGGCATTTCCGCCAGCTTGGGAAATCTGAATGCCGAGAAGAATTCGGAAAAGTCGTACACCATGTTCCGCAACCTGATTGTCCTCTTCGGGGCGATTACAGGCTTCTGCGTCGCCGCGTACGGCGCGATTGTGCAGGATTTCATCCCCATCTGGGTGGGCGAAGAATACCTGATGGATACAGGGACGGTGGCGGCGGTGCTGTTCACGTTCTACCTGAGCACCATCGTCGCGCCCGTGTGGATGTACCGCGAAACGCTGGGGCTTTTTCGGCAAATGAAGTATGTTATGTTTATGACGGCGCTGGTCAACATCCTGCTGTCCATCCTGCTGGGGCATTTCTTCGGCGTGGCGGGCATCATCGGCGCAACCGGGCTGGCGCGGCTCTTCACCATCTTCTGGTATGAGCCGAAAGTGCTGTTCCATCGCACCTTCGGGCGCAGCGCTGCCGCGTATTTCAAGGCGCAGGGCGGCCTGCTGCTGCTCAACGGCGCGGTGATGGCGCTGTCGCTGCTGCTGTGCGCGCGGATGGGGCATACGCTGATGTGGATTATCCTCAAGGGCATCACCTGCGCGGCGGTGACGGCGCTCCTGTACACGCTGGCGCTGGGGCGGACGGCAGAATACCGCTGGATGCTTGAAAAAGGGCGGAGTTTCTTGCGCAAACGGAGGAAGAAGGCATGATCGATCAGGAAATGCAGCACTGCCGCAAAATTGTGCGTTTTGACCCTACCATTTCAACAGCGAATCAGGGAGATTTCATTATCCGCAACGCCTGCGAGCATGTGCTGCACGACTGCTTTCCTGTGCAGCTGTCCGTCGCCGTGCCGGTTCGGGACAGGCTGTCGAAAGTGTCGATGAAGCACGTCGGCAGTGCGGATTACGCATTTGTCTGCGGGACGAATCTGCTTTCCTCGGACATGCGCCGCCAAAGGATGTGGAATATCCGCCTGCGGGACGCGGTGATGATGCGCTGCGGCGATTTGCACAAGCGGGAGCTGCTGAATTTCCGCCTGATTCGTGAAAAATTTCAGCGCACGCATGTCATTTTGCTGGGCGCGGGGTGGTATCAATACCAGGACGAGCCGACAGGGTACACGAAGCGGATTCTAAAAACGCTGCTGGATGGGCAGTACCTGCACGCGGTGCGCGACGAATACACGCGCCAGCGCCTGCTGAAGCTGGGCATCACGAACGTGCTGAATACGGCGTGTCCGACAATGTGGGGGCTGACAGCCGACAAATGCGCGCAGATTCCGACGCACAAGGCGGAGCGCGTCGTGACAACGCTGACGGACTACCGCAGCAGCCCGGAGCAGGATGCGCAGATGCTGACCATGCTGCAAAAGCACTATCGCGAGGTGTATGTGTGGCTGCAAGCAGTTGAGGACTACGCCTGCCTGCGCCAAATGGATGCGCGCGTGACGCAGAATTTGCACCTGATTCAGCCGAATCTGCGAGATTACACAGCGCTTTTGGCGTCAGGCGGGATTGACTACGTTGGCACGCGGCTGCACGGCGGCATCCACGCAATGAACATGGGCTGCCGAAGCCTGATTCTGGCGGTAGACAACCGCGCAAGTGAAATCGCGAAGGACACGAATCTGCCCGTCCTGCCCCGCGGCGGGAATTTGGATGTGCTGGAGGAGCGCATCTGCTCCGCATGGGAGACGCAAATTGATTTGCCGACCACGGCAATTCGGCAATGGAAAAATCAGTTCCGCGAGACAGATGCAGAGAAAGCGCCTTGATTTTCGTATAAAATGCGGCTTTCTGCGCGGTAAGTATTGACAGCTGACTTGTAATTTGTTACAATATAGCTGGAATTGGGAAAGAGATTGCTATATCCACTGGGAGCACTGCAGCTCGCCGCGAAAAGAAAGATGGAAAGTAGCAATCGCTTGCCATTGGCACAACCATACGTCGTGCCGGAAGATTGCACGGAACAAGGAGTGAGGACGATGAAGGACAAAAAGTGGATGCGAAAGGCATTGTCTTTCCTGCTGGCTGTATTCATGGTGACGGGCAGTATGGGAACAGTGCTGACGGCGGCTGCAGAAGAGCCAGAAACTCTGCCGACGGAAACGGTTGAGGTCGTGCCGACGGAAGCACCTGAAGCGACGGATGTTCCCGAAGCGACGGAAATCCCCGAAGCGACGGATGTTCCCGAAGCAACGGAAATCCCCGAAGCGACGGATGCTCCCGAAGCAACGGAAACGCCCGAAATCGTGGACGAAGCAGCCGTAGATTACAGCCGCTCCGTGCTGGATAACGAGTTCTTTGACTCCGGCTTTGCCGCGACGTTCAGCAGCGCACAGCTGTACCTGAATCCGACGGGCGATGAGCTGGTTGGTCGTGTAACTGGCGTGGTGTATGTGACGCATCGTCCGCAGAAGGGTCAGCTGAATGAACGGATTTCCATCTGCGTGTATGACCAGACGGCTGGCGTTGCATATGGCTATCTGGCGGCGGATGCAGTGCATCCCGTGCCGGAAGAGGGCATTGAGAATCAACGTCACACCGGTGTTTTCGCGAGCGGCGTGGAAATGCCCAGTGCCCTGCTGGTGCTTGCGGCTGCGACGGAAGAACCCGTGCCGACCCCTGCACCCACGCCCGTGCCGACCGAAGAACCCGCTGTTGAGCCGACTGAGGAACCCGTTGTCGTGCCGACCGAAGAACCCGTTGTCGTGCCGACCGAGGAACCTGTTGTCGTGCCGACCGAGGAACCTGTTGTCGTGCCGACCGAGGAGCCCGCTGTCGTGCCGACCGAGGAACCCGCTGTCGTCCCGACCGAAGAGCCCGCTGTCGTCCCGACCGAGGAACCCGCTGTCGTGCCGACCGAGGAACCCGCGTCGACCCCCGCGCCTACGGACGTGCCAGATGACCTCGAAAACATCGACCGCGCGGATGTGATTATTCCGGGCAAACCGACGTTCGAAATGGACAAGGCGACGGCGGAGCTGGGCGAGAATATCACCTTCACCATCCACACGAAGAACGCCACCAAGATTTTGATGTACATTGACGGCAGCGTCAACCGCTACATCTACGACGTGCCCACTGACACATCGACGCTCACCATGTCCTTCTCCTCAATGGGGAGCAACGGGGGCAAGCGCACCATCGCGTTCCAAGCCTACAACGGCAATACGCCCGGCGAAAAGTCCGCTGAACAAACGATTACGCTGACGAAGCCGTCTGTCAAGCCGCAGGTGACGGTGAAGAATATCGACAAGACGACCGTGGGTCTGGGCGAAAACATCACCTTCACCCTGAGCATCAAGAACGCCACGAAGGTGCTGATGTACATCGACGGCAGTGTCAACCGTCGCTTCGAGGACATCACCCCCGATATGACGGAATACACCTTCACCATGTCGTTCTCGTCGCTGGGAAGCAATGGGGGCAAGCGCGCCATTGCGTTCCAAGCCTATAACGGCACGACGGCGGGCGAAAAGACCTCCGAACGTGTTGTGACTGTCGCAAACGAAAGCCCGAACAAGCCGACCGTGACCAGCTGGAGTTTGAACAAATCTACGGTTGATTTGAACGAAACCATCACCTTCACCATCAACACCAAGAACACGACGAAGATGCGTGTCTACATTGATGGCAAGCTGAACCGCTACATCTACGACGTGAAGGACGGCGCAACGACGTTCCAGATGTCCTTCTCGACGCTCGGTTCAAACGGCGGCGTGCGCACGGTGGCGTTCCAGCCCTACAATGGCAACACGCCCGGCGCTATGTCCGACACCAAGACGATTACCATCAGCGTGGCGAACAAGCCGCGGGTTGAGCTGCTGGAAATCAGCAATCCGAATGCGACGCTGGGCGAAAATATCACCTTCACCCTGCGCATCAAGAACGCCACGAAGGTGCTGATGTACATCGACGGCAGTGTCAACCGCCGCTTCGAGAACATCACCCCTGATATGACGGAATACACCTTCACCATGGCGTTCTCTTCGCTGGGGAACAACGGGGGCAAGCGTACCATTGCGTTCCAAGCCTACAACGGCGCAGTCGGCGGCGACAAGACCTCCGCAACCACCATTTCCCTGACGAGTGGTTCGTCTGCTGCCCCCGTGATTGCGAATGTCAAGATTGACAAGACGACCGCGGTGCTGGGCGAGCAGATTAAATTCACTGTTTATCTGGACAACGCGACGAAGCTGCTGATGTATGTCGACGGGCAGGTGAACCGCCGCTTTGAGGACGTAACGACCAGCATGTCGAAGTACGAGTTCACGATGTCGTTCTCGTCGCTGGGGAATAATGGCGGCGTCCGTACGATTCAGTTCCAGCCTTACAACGGCACGACGGCGGGCGAAAAGTTTAAGGCGTACACGATTACACTGACGACGACCGTGGTCAACAAGCCGGAAGTCGTCAACTTCACCATGAATCCCAGCCGCGTGAAGCTGAATGTGCCGGTGACGTTCACGGTCAACACCAAGAACGCGACGAAGGTCGTCCTGTATGTGGACGGCAAGGCAAATACCAGCTACCCGACGACTGGCGATGTGACGGTTATCGAGCGCGCCTTCGCTTCGCTGGGCAGCGGCAACGGTGTCCGCACGATTCAGTTCAAGCCCTACTACGGAACGACCGCTGGCGAACTTTCCCCGGCGCAGTCCCTGACGCTGTATGTGACTGACGATCCGCTGACTGTGACCGTTCCTGCCGCGAAGCAGGGCGAGGACCTGACGGTGACGTGGACGGCTGCTGGCGGCGCAGCGAAGTATCAGCTGCTGCTGACCACGCCCGACGGCACAGCTGCGCTGCTGGGCGAAACGGCGGCGCTGAACTACACGGTGCCGGGTCTGAAGCTGCTGCAGCCGGGCGACTACACCATCACGATTAAGGCGCTGTCCGGCAATACGGAGTTGGAATCTGTCAACAAGGCATTCACCGTGACAGGCGACTTCGTGTTCGCGGTTCGTGACGACTCGACGGGCATTGTGGTCGTCAAGTACAACGGCACGGCATCGACGCTGACCGTTTCGAACACGGTGGCGGGTCTGCCGGTGGTGGAAATCGGCGCGCAGGCGTTTGAGGGCAACACGAAGCTCAAGAGCGTAACCCTGCCCGCGACGATTGAAATCATTGGCCGCCGCGCGTTCGCGGAATGCAAGAACCTGCTGGAAGTTAAGTAATACTATTTCCAGATTCACCTGCGCCATCTGCTTGCGCCTTTTCCCTTCTGGCGTCCGCTCATTCCACTTAGCGTAGCGCTGCTACGCTGCGTTTCATTCACGTTAGCCAGAATGAAAAATTCGCGGCGCATCTTGGCGCATTCTTATCTGGAAATAGTATAAAAATTCATAGGAATTACGAAAGCCGGGGATTGCTGGTAAGGCAGTCCCCGGCTGTTTTGCTGCTTCATACGATTCTTTCAATTCACCTGCGTTATCTGCTTGCCCTTTTCTCCTGCTCCATTTTCCACAATTCTTCCACCGAAAACTCCGCATGGCAGTTCGGGCAGGAAAAATACGGATTGCGGAAGTCAACTGTGCCAATCATCCTGCCGTCTTCCGTGGAAAAATCGTAGTTCTTCGCTTCTTCGGAACGGGAGTTCACCAAATGATGCGCCGTTTCCACTGTGAGTGCTGCCTTGCAGTGCGGGCAGAAATGCTTCTTCATGAACACAAAGATAGGATGCGTGACGGTGTACTTGATATTTTTCATCAGGACAGCCTCCTTCCCCCTTGATTGTAGCAAAAGCAGCAGATTTTCGCAAGTCTCTCCATTCCCCCTGAAATAATAACGCAAAATCCCCCGGAAGCCCATACTTCCGGGGGACAAACTATCTTATTCCGTCTTTGCGCTCTCTCTTGTATAATTCAGCAGTCCGCCATAGAGGATGCAGCCCTGCTGGCGCGCGGTCAGCGGCATCAGCACAATGTACTCCTCGTCCTTCGTGTCGTTATGCAGCACGAACGTGTCGCTGCCGCTTTCCACCGTCTCGCGGACGTTCGGCAGGCTCAGCGTGTCGCCCTGCGCGATGCGGTCGTAATCCGCCTCATTCTGGAACGTCAGCGGAAGAATGCCGTTGTTGATAAGGTTCGCCTGATGAATACGGGCAAAGGACTTCGCGACGACAGCGCGGATACCCAGATACAGCGGGACAAGCGCGGCGTGTTCGCGGCTCGACCCTTGCCCGTAGTTCATGCCCGCAACGAGGATGCCGCCGCCTTCCTTCTTCGCGCGCGCCGGGAACGTCGCGTCCACAGGCGTCAGGCAGAAGTCCGACAAGTACGGCACGTTCGAGCGGAACGGCAGAAGCTTCGCATCCGACGGCGCAATGTGGTCGGTGGTGATGTTGTCCTCCATCTTCAGCAGCACCTTGCCGGAAATGGCATCCGCCAGCGGCTTGCCCAGCGGGAAGGGCTGAATGTTCGGGCCGCGGACGACCTCCACCGTGTCCTCTTCGCCCGGCGCGACCGGGGGGATGACCAGATTGTCGTTGACGGTGTACGTCTCCGGCATCGGGATGTCGAGGTCAATGTCAAGGCAGCGCGGATCCGTCAGCACGCCAGTCAGCGCCGTGACAGCCGCCGTCTCGCAGGAGACCAGGTAAATGCCGGCGGATTTAGTGCCGCTGCGGCCGTAGAAATTGCGGTTGTTCGTGCGAACGGAGACAGCGTTCGTGCGCGGCGACTGTCCCATGCCGATGCACGGCCCGCAAGCGGATTCCAGAATGCGCGCGCCCGCCGCAATCATGTCCGCCAAAGCGCCATTGCGCGCCAGCATCGTCAGCACCTGCTTCGATCCGGGGCCGATGACCAGGCTTACGTCCGGATGCACAGTCTTGCCCTTCAAAATCCGGGCGACGCGCATCATGTCGGTATAGGAAGAGTTCGTGCAGGAACCGATAAACACCTGATCGACCTTAATCGGGCCGCACTGCTTGACGGTTTCCACGATGTCAGGCATATGGGGCTTCGCGACGAGCGGCTCAAGCGCGGTCAAATCAATGTCGAGGATTTCGTCATACGCCGCATCCAGGTCTGCGGACAGCGGCACGAAGTCCTGCTCGCGCTGCTGCGCTTTGAGGAACGCATGGGTCACTTCATCCGACGGGAAGATGGAGGTCGTCGCGCCGAGTTCCGCGCCCATGTTCGTAATCGTCGCACGCTCCGGGACACTCAACGTTTTCACGCCGTCGCCGATGTACTCCATCACCTTGCCGACGCCGCCCTTGACGGTCAGCCGGCGCAGGACTTCCAGAATAATGTCCTTCGCCGCAACGCCGTAGGACAGCTTGCCACGCAGGCGCACGCCGACGACACGCGGGCACGCCAGATAATACGCGCCGCCGCCCATCGCGACCGCAACGTCCAGTCCGCCCGCGCCGATGGCAAGCATCCCGATGCCGCCGCCCGTGGGCGTATGGCTGTCCGAGCCGAGCAGCGTGTAGCCCGGCACGCCGAAGCGCTCCAGCTGTACCTGATGGCAGATGCCGTTGCCGGGCTTGGAGCAGTAAATGCCATGCTTTTTCGTCACCGTTTGGATGTAATAGTGGTCATCCGCGTTTTCAAAGCCAGTTTGCAGCGTGTTATGGTCAATGTACGCCACGGACTTCTTTGTCTTGACGCGCTTGACGCCCATCGCCTCGAATTGCAGGTACGCCATCGTACCGGTGGAATCCTGCGTCAGCGTCTGGTCAATGCGGATGGAGATTTCCGAGCCGGGAATCAGTTCACCGCTGAGCAGGTGCGCGGACAGGATTTTCTGGGTCAGATTCATCGCCATGAGGAAAGGACTCCTTTCATAATATGCACAATGCCCAAACGGGCAGAAACAGCCGAATGAACAGCTTCATGATACAGGATTCGGCGCGGTGCGTCAATGCTTTCGGGCGGAAAGAACACAAAAAGCGCAGGCTATGAAAAACTCGCCGGATGTTTTAGAGATACAGCCTCTTGACAGCAAAGCTCCTATATGGTATTATTTGAAGTAAACTACTATATAGGAGCATTTGCATGAAAATGAACGGCGGATTTCTTGTTACCAAAATAAAACAGCTTGGAGACCGAATCTTTGAGAAGATTCTCAGCGAAAAGAATATTGATGCGTTCAATGGAGCCCAGGGGCGCATTCTTTATGTGCTGTGGCAGGAGGATGGAATCTCAATCAGGTCACTCTCGGTCAAATGCGGATTAGCGATAACATCTCTTACGACGATGCTGGAAAGAATGGAAAATCAAGGGCTGATAAGCCGTGTTCAGTCTGAAA
>ERZ773194.1755-NODE-1755-length-22568-cov-3.481722_pt1 | contig 22568 bp, 20 predicted proteins | sample MGYA00511240_ERZ773194 | MGnify/ENA primary metagenome ERZ773194 (study PRJEB29015, sample SAMEA2737774) | human gut metagenome | biome: human gut; feature: human-associated habitat; material: faeces | place: China | collected 2012 ... | reverse complement strand
ATCCCTTCCTTTTTCAACATCTGCCAGCGTGCCGATAGGTTTATCGACACGCTGAAAGCGGCATTTATGATGCAGCTTTTTATTTTGTGTTTTCCGGAAGGTTTATTAGGTAAACAGATGTTTTAGGAAAGAACAGTAGAAATATCGGTTTGAACGCCGGTTAGATTTTTTCGGAGAGCTGATATGTCGAGAACGGAAAAGTCATTGCTCATGGCTGCGGCGGTTCCGGCGGCCTGGCCGGTAACTGCACAGGCTGGAATGACCCGGCTGATATCCCACATGGCGTCGGTCACCGAAATACAGCGTCCGGCCGTGATCAAATTTTTGATTTTTTTACCGTAAAGGCACCGGAACGGGATTTCATAGACTGGACCGGGCTTTCTCCAGTCGCTGATAATACCAATACTGTCTGTAAAATGTTCGCCGTTTTGTGTGTCATCCAGAGTATAGCAGCCGTCAATGCGCCGTGTCATGCGCAGCTGGGGTGTGTTCGGCATGGTGACCGGAACATATGACGGGTCAGATTCTTTGTGTCTGAGGATATCCGCCAGCATATGCCGGTGGCCCAGCTGGAGCATTTCACTGCGTTCAAAGCCGTCCAGCCCGCCAAAACGCCGTTCAATCAAAAATTCTTGTTTGATATTACCGGGCACTTCGGCAAAACCGAGCATTTTCAGGTTTAATTTTCCTCTTGAAAGGAAATAATACCAATTAGCAAGTACATTTTTGGCCTGAAAGACCGCGGTCGCCTCGCCGGACATGGCGCACAGGTCCGCGTCGCCGGTTGCATCGACAGCCGACTGGCAGGATATCATCTGCCGGCCGCTCTTGTTTTCGATTGTAACGGCGGCAATACGGCTGTTTGCGACATGTGCGCCGCATAACACGGTATCGTATAAAATGGTCACGTTTTCCTGGCGTAAAAGTTCTTCCGCGCACAATGCGAACAGATGAGGATTAAACTGGACTTCAAAGCGCTTCTGTTTCTTTTCTTCCAGAGTACCGTCCTCCAGCCAGGCCGGACAGTTTCTATCCTCGGCGCCATATTTGATTGACAGGCGTAAAAGCTCTTCGGCAATGCCAAAGGACACCTGATGCCCCATGCCGTCGCACAGGGGCAAATAAATGGTCACAAGGCCCGCTGTTGCAAGACCGCCTAAAAAACAGCCTTTTTCTACGAGGATCACCTTGACGCCTGTTCTTGCTGCGGCAAGTGCGGCAGATATCCCTGCTATCCCGCCGCCTGCTACCAGCACGCCGCATTCGGCGGTAACTGGTATTTTTCGTTCTGTTTCTACTATATAATTAGGCATATGATCGACCCCACATATAGATTTGTAAACAGTATACCTTTACACCGCTTTTTTGTAAAGGGGTTATAACAAGATTTTCGCATTAATGGCGTTCACCCTAACGGGTACGCGTCAACCTCGCGAAGCGGGGGATATATGCCCGCTACTTGCTATGTGAAGCGGAACCCGCCTTCTCGCGAGGCGGGGGAGGGTCTGACCCCTTGGTCACATCTTAGCGAGGTTATAAATATATATCTTAAAAATGGATTCATTGGCTAAATCAATGAATCCATTTTTTTATCGCACTTTTTTTACCGCTTTTGCAAGCTTTTCGCGGGGAATCATGACGAACGCGCCGCAGCCCTGGCATTGTATTTTAGCGTCCTGTGCAATCCTTAATATTTTCCAGGTATCGCTTCCGCAGGGGTGCTTTTTCTTTAGCTGTACCACCATTCCGCTGCTCAAATCCATTTTAATCTACCCCCTTTATTTTGAGTTGCTTGGTATTTTTTATGATGGCTGGAACTGATATCGTTCCGGCCGGTTTGCCCGATAATAACGGAGAAGCCGGGTCATGCTCTGCGAAATTTTGAACGGCACGCTCAGGGCTTGAATTGGCATAACAGTAACGGCAGCCGTTTTTGCAGGTATGGTATACGCCGATATCATAAGCTTTTACGCAGTTACAGTATTTGCGCTGCCCGGAATCCTTTTTTTCTGTTATCTCATAACCGCAGATGGATTCTATCAGCTCTTTGTCGATACAGGCAGAGGAGGGGATACCAGGAAGGCCTTCACAGCAAGTTTTCACAATGATTCCCTTTTGTGCGGCATACTGCTGTAAAAGCAGGGCAAGCTCCTGCATTTCATTTACAGACGCTGTACGGAAATCAACGGTTTTTTCCATTTTACGGTATAGATCAACAAAGCTGATAATACACACCCTCGTCCGCCCCTCCAGCCGATTGCATATCCGGGCAAAATTTGTTTTATGATATTCCATAGAATAAAATTCATTCAGGATAATCGGGTCGTACCGCCAGATAACCCGCTCTGGTCCTATCATTTTACTCAATTGTTGAAAGGTGTGGAGAATTTCAGGCTTTTTGCGCAGGTTGGGTTCCATTTCCCTGCCATAGGGCGTCAGGGTAAACTGAAAATAGTAGTTGTATCCTTTTGCTGAAATATAGGAAAGCTTATCCAGCATGGGATGCGGGTCCTTTGTCCAAAAAACAATGCAGTCTGCTAATTCAGGATCGAATGGGATTCTACTGATCTGTGCAGGATTCATCGGATTCTGGGACAGGGCATATCCTTCCTTCATCCGATTGATGAACCACTCTGTATAAAAGCAGGGGATATCTGTCCGGCGGCTTGCGCTGATAATCATACTATTTCCTTTCGTTTCTTAATCATTAGGCATATGCCGCTTAACGGCTTGCTGTATATTTATTGTATCAAAAAAAAACAAAAGGTACAAGCTATCATTTCCGGAACAAGTATTGCATTGTGCGTAAAAAAACGATATAATGCGGTTAACAGTAATTTGTATAAAGGATTTGTTTCGTAATGGAAAAACAAATTTATTCCAAACCCAAGCGGGTATTAACGATTGTGATTGTAATTTTAGTTCTGCTCGCTTCTGCTGCTACTATAATTAATGCTGCCAGATTACAGGCGGTCATTCAGGGAACCACGAAAGCATATGTAAACGATGTTGCTTATCAGATGGCGCAGGAAATTGATACCAGGCTGAAAAATGCAATGAATGAATTGACCTCTCTGGCAGACAGCCTTAGCAAAAGGGAATCTTTTGATACACAAATGGCATTTTTAAACAGTAAAAAAGATTTTGTGGTATTCACTTCTCTGGGATTAGCCGATATGAGCGGAAATGTCCGTTTTTGTGACGGATCAGTCAAGAATATTGCAGAATTTAGCGCTTTCACACAGGCAGCAGAAGGTTCACACGGCATTTCGTATCTTGACGGGCAGAATATTCTATATACACAACCGTATAAACAGGATGGAACAATTACTGGGATTATTGTCGGAATTATTGATAAAAATAAGATGCAAACACTCATTGAGAGCAACGGCTTTGGCGGAAATGGAGTTTCCTGTATCATTGACCTTGACTGTAATGTTATTATTTCACCTAAAGATTTAAAATTTTTCTTTGCCTTGGAAGATGTTTTCCAGAAAAATAAGGATCAGGAATTAATTGAGAATATTGCCCAGATGGAAGAAGCTATTAAAAACCGGCAGGACGGACAGCTTTTCTTTACAACGGTAGACGGTAATAAGGTTTTAATGTCCTATAACGCCCTGAAATCTTATGAGTGGGCGCTGCTGACGATTGTTCCGTCGGACTTTATTTCCAGCGGAACTGACAGATATCTCCTATCTACTTTTTTGATTGCGTTTTTGACTATTTTTACTTTTATTATTATCATTGCGGCTACGGTGCTGAGTGTAAAGAGATATCAGCGCGAAATAGAGAAGGTTGCCTATGTTGACCCTGTAACCGGCGATATGAATATTTACCGTTTTCGGCAAAGGGCTGAACAGCTGATTCAGTCCGCTCCGCCGTCTTCTTATTACATGGTCTCACTGAACATGAAGTCCTTTAAATTAATTAATGCAAAGTTTGGACACGATGAGGGCGATAAAACGCTTCGGCATATGTACAATGTTATAAAAAGAAATCTGGATTTTGGAGAGCTGGCTGCCCGCTCAGAGGCGGACAATTTTAACCTGTGTTTGAGAGCTGATTCTCAGCAAGACCTCCAAGAAAGATTGAATAGAATCAGACAGCAGGTAAATAGCTTTAATAAAAATACGTCGATTCCTTATCATCTTAATATTTCTTTGGGCGCCTATTTGATTAGCGATACGAAGCTTGATGTTACAACGATGATTGACTTTGCCAATATTGCGCGTAAAAACAAGCCTGAGGAAAAAGGGGACAGCTGTTTCTTCTATGACGAAACTCTGATACAAAAGCTTCAGATGGAACAAGATTTGGCCAACATTATGGAAGCATCCCTCAAAAACGGAGACTTCAAAGTATATTTTCAGCCTAAAGTGAGGCTTAGCGATGGTAAAATCGGCGGTGCGGAAGCGCTGATACGCTGGGAGCATCCCGACAGAGGGATGATATTCCCGTCCGATTTTATTCCCGTTTTTGAAAAAAATGGTACCATCTGCAAATTGGATTTATTTGTTTTCGAACAGGTCTGCCGTTTTATCAATCAGCGGATTAGAAATGGAGATGTTATTTTTCCTATCTCCGTCAACCTTTCACGGCAGCATTTTAAAAATGGGGATTTTTTATCGAAATTTGAAGCAATTAAAAATAAGTATCAGATTCCGGATGGTTTCATTGAACTGGAGATGACAGAATCCATCATTTTTGACGGAGGGGAAATTTCTTACGTTAAAAATATGGTGGATCAAGTGCATAAGGCTGGTTTCCATTGTTCCCTGGACGACTTTGGTTTCGGTTATTCCTCCCTGAGCCTGTTAAGTGAGTTTGATGTTGATACAGTTAAGCTTGATCGTAGTTTTTTCGCGGATGAAACTGCAAAACGTGCAAAATGGGTTGTTGAAGCGATTGTGAACTTAACTAAAAAACTGCATATACAAACAGTAGCGGAAGGCATTGAATCAGCCTCCCAGCTTGACTCTCTGCGCGAAATTGGATGTGATATGGTACAGGGATATGTCTATTCAAAGCCATTACCGATGCAGGAATTTGAACAGTGGATAAGAGATAATGAAGGCTGTTAAAAGGAGGGGAGATTGTATGAATAAAAAAATCATTAGTATTTTAGTCTGTTTCGTTCTATTCTTAGGAGCGCCGGTTACGGCAAGTGAAGAAATAACTGTTTGCTTGAACGGAACTCCTTTGGAATTTGACGTTCCTCCGCAATTAATCAATGACAGGACAATGGTTCCGATGCGGAAAATATTTGAAGCGCTTGGCGCTGCTGTAGATTGGAACGGCGAAAATCAATCAGTCACCGCAGCGAAAGGAGAAACTGTTGTTCAGCTCACCATTGGCAGCAGATTCATGAAACGGAATGAAACAGTTATTGAATTGGATGTTCCTCCGCAAATTGTAAATGACAGGACATTAGCGCCGGTCAGGGCCATTGCTGAGAGCTTCGAGTTGGATGTAGACTGGAAGCAGCAGGAAAAAACTGTGATGATTACCCAACGGGAGACCGGTGTGCCGGAAAAGCCGGATACAGATACGGATAAAGTTGAGGAGGTCCTCTTTACGTCACTTTTGCTTCCGGGGGACAATGCCGTTTATCCATTATTTATGCGGGATATCGCTCTCGTTGATAAAAATGGAACCTGCTATTGTGCACAAACAACATTATACCGGATTTTAACAATGTCAAAGTATGGGTATCGTTTTGTGGAAATACCGAATCATCCGAATTTTCCCGGTTTTGATATGGCTGTTGATGTTCCTCTTGGTATAGAAGGTGGATTCAGCACTTCCGGAACAGGTAAAACCGGCGCTTTATTTGATAAGAACGATCGGGGGAAAAGATACCTGTATTCAGCAGAAGGCCTGCCTGATCATGCGCCGGCTATTTGGTATGGTTCAAGATGTTACCTTGTAGTTACAGACGTACTTGATTTTTTTGAAATACCCTATGAGCGGGTCACTTGCGATGATGGTAATAATGTTATTATTGAATTGAAGGAAAGCGAAGATTTAAAGCAAATTAATGAATAATGAAAACCTCCCTGATTTTATTGGTATCAGGGAGGTTTTGTTTGATTTGTGATAATCAATTATATATTAGTATAAAAAATTTATTAATTTGTTATTGACAATGCTTTTTCTTTTTACTATGATATTATAGTTGGCATTTGTGAAAGGGGGAGGAAATCTGCCCTTGTTTCATAAAATAATTCTCGAAAAAGGGAAGGCGGGAAAAAATTCTGTGAAAAAAGTGAAATCTGCATTGATGATATTGGTCGGCGTGACCTGTGTTTCGGCAGCGGTCAGCCTGTTCTACATACCAAATAAAATAGTAAGCGGCGGAGTCTCCGGTATTTCAACGATACTTTACTATCTGTTTTCATTACCTCCCGGCGCTACTTATGCTGTGATTAATGTTATTTTGCTGCTGCTGGGATTCAAAATCATTGGCAGAACGTTTGTTCTAAAAACAACCATATGCGCAGGGCTGATGTCGGTGCTGGTGCAGATTTTTTCCTATCTTCCTCCGGTTACCGAAAACGTGCTTCTTGCAGCTATATTCGGTTCTGTATTGTATGGTTTTGGTATCGGGCTGACTCTAATCAGCAACGCCTCTACAGGGGGAACGGATATCCTGGGAAGGCTGATTCAGCATAAATTTCCGCATCTTCCTATCGGAAAGCTTTTGCTGGCAGTTGACGGTCTGGTTGTTTTGGCGTCGTTGCTCCTGTTCCGGACAATTGATCTTGCGTTGTTTGGTATATTGGCGGTTTTCCTGTCCACCTTTGCAATTGATATTTTAATCAAAAAGCTGAATGTATCAAAATTGGCTTTTGTAATTTCCAGTAAGGGGCGCGAGATTTCAAAGCTGCTGATTGGGGTTTCTCCCAGAGGAGTTACGATTGTTGACGCAACCGGTGCGTACAGTAACAGCGGCAAAATCATGCTGGTATGCGCATTAAAAGAAAGCGAGCTTACTTCCTTTCAGGAAACGGTTTTATCCTATGATAAGGATGCTTTTCTGATTTTTGCTGAGGCGCAGCAAATCGTCGGCAACGGGTTTCGTGTATATAAATAATTAATACTTCATAAGAACGCGTTAACGCGTTCTTTTTTCTTTGTTTGTTATCTTTTGTATCCGCATTTCCAATACAATAAAACGTTTTTATTTGCAATTGACTATTTTAAAAATTCTGTTATAGTAAATTTATACATATTCTTTTGCTGTAAATCATCTCTTTTGTAGCTAAAGTCAGTTTTTTCCCTAATGTGTCAAAAAATTAAAATTGATTGTTTGCAAAACACAGTATAATGAAATCATACAGAGAGTGTTTTGCTGTGAAAGGAGAGCGACATGATAACAAAGCGGCAAATCCGGATTTTAAAAACTCTGTATCAATCGGAAGGTTATTTAAGCTTTCAGGAGATTGCATCCCAGCTCGATGTTTCTGTTAAAACAATTCGGAATGACGTTGCATCCATTAAGGATTTTTTGATGGACCAGGATGCCGGGACGATTGAAACAAAGCCTCATCTGGGAATCAGGCTGATGGTCAATCAGCCTCAATGGGACCGGATTTTTGGTGCGGGACAATTCAAAAATGCGGAGGAAGACCGGGATATTCTATTTCAAGTTATCCGGCATCTGCTCAGCGGCAAGGTGCTCAATGCACAAAGCTTTGCAGAAACGCAATTTATCAGCCGTACGCATTTGGATAAAATTTTGTCAATTGCGGAAAACTGGTTTTATAAGAAACAGATTTCCTTTCACAGACGCCGCGGTAAAGGCATTGAAATTGAATGCAGTGAATTTCAGTTCCGTTTGGCAAATTGGAAATTTTATTCTGAATTTAAAGAATGTTTTCAGCAGTCGGCAAGATTAAGAGAACCTAAGGCTGCAAGCATTGGGGCATATGAGTATACAGCATTGTGCTCTGCCTTAAACGGCTTTGATGTTGACATGACGGCAGAGTGCCTGAATCGGCTGGAAGCAGAATATGGACTTCACTTCAGCTATACGGCAGCCGTACAAATTTTGTTTTTTATTTCACTTAGTATAACACGATTGCGAAAAGGCAATACTGTAAAGATACAGGGGCTTTCTTCCTCTCAGAGCGATATGGACCGGTTAATGTGCAGTACATTCTGCGAATTTGCACAAAAGCATTTTTCGATTCGTATTCCGCCTGAGGAAAGAGAATATATCATCTTTGTGATTGCTGTTTCTGAAATACAGGGATTTTACGATGACAATTATCGGCGGACATTTGAATCACATTATATTGACCTGTGCAGGCTTACAATAAAATTTGTAAATCTGACCAGCGAAATATCCGGAGTGAACCTGAGACAGGATAAATTTTTTGTCCGGCAGATATTCTTACAGTTAAGAGTAATGATAGCGAGGCTGCGTTATCAGACCGAGTTTCAAAATCCACTGTTACGCCAAATTAAAGAGAAATATCCTGATATGATGGCTATTACATGGTCGGCCTGTAATCTCCTGGAAAAGGAATGTAAGATACGTGTCAACGAGCATGAGGCCGCATTTTTGGCTTTGCATATCGGAGGCGCTTTAGAACGCAGTATGTCCCATTTGAGCGCATGTATTGTTTGCGACTATGGTGTTGGTATATCTCAGATTTTACGGGAGAAAATAGAATTGGAAATTCCCGAGCTTACCATATGTGCGGTTTTATCAAACCGGGATGTGAAAAAGATACGCGGAATTGACTGCGACTTTATTATTTCAACGATACCGCTGGAGGGGATCAGCCTTCATAAAGAAGTGGTGGTTGTCGGGCACATCTTGGCCTACTTTGACGTTAAGTTGATAGAGGCGCAAATGAAAAAGACCAGATTGAATCTGCTACACCGGAATCTGCATCAGATCAAGCCCAGCCGGGAATTGTTCAGCCGGGAGCTGCTTTTTCTTGACCTTGATCTGACAGATAAAAATCAGATTCTTCATATGATGTGCGCCCGGATGGAAAGCCAGGGATATGTAACAGACGGTTTTGAAAAGACGGTCACAGACCGTGAAACATATACATCGACGGAGGTCGGCAGGGGTATTGCACTGCCGCATGGACTGCCCGAATATGTCGTCCGGTCAGCTGTTGCCTTTGCAAGGCTGAAAAAGCCGATTGTCTGGTTCGACGGTGACGACGAGGTAGATCTGATTTTCCTGCTGGCTCTTGACATCAAAGATGAAAAAAATATGGCAGAAGAAATCATTAAATTCTATAAATCCTTTGCCCGGTTTATTGATGACGAAACAGCAATTGCAAAAATCAGGTCGGGCAGCACGGCGGAGGAACTTTCAGATTTGTTAAAAAACCTGTAGGAGGTGCTTTTATATGGTAAGTGTAAAATACACAATCAAAAGTGAAGAAGGGCTTCATGCGAGGCCGGCGACTAATTTCTGTCAGACTGCTATGAAATTCAAAAGTAAGATAGCGGTTGTCAAAGACGGTAATGAGTATGAAGCAAAAAGCATTTTGATGGTGCTGTGTGTCGGAGCAGAGCAGGGGGATGAAATTGAGATTCGGGCAGAAGGAGAAGACGAAGAGGAAGCGATCAAAGCATTGGTTGAAACTTTGGATATGGAGTGATTGAAATGACGGAACTCAAAGGAATTGCAGGCGCGCCGGGGCTGGTCATGTATCAGGCTGTGGTCTATCAAAAAAGCACAGGCGAAAACGTAACGGTTTCTTTGAATGAAGCCCGGCAGATATGCCTGAAAAAGGTTGATAAGCTGTATGACAAGACGTTAAAGGAGTTGGGGCAGCAGCAGGCGGATATCTTTTCGGCTTATAAAATGCTGCTGGAGGATGAAATGCTCTTTATGCCGGTTCAGGAAGCTATAAATGCAGGAGCGGACCCGGTCCAGGCGGTGCTTGATACGACCAGCCAGATGAGCAGTATTATTGGTTCTAAGGGCGGCGAATACATGCGGCAGAGGGCGGAGGATATTAAATATATTGGGCAGATGGTCATTGCAGCTATGCGGGGAGAACAGTCGGAATTTGAATTCCCGGACGGGGAAGAGGCTTTTATCCTTGCGGCGGAAGAGCTGACTCCGGTCGATACAATGCAGTTTGACCCCAAAAAGCTCGGAGGACTTATGACGGAACTGGGCGGCGCTACCTCCCATACCGTTTTGCTTGCAAAATCGTTAGGGATTCCGGCTGTAGTTGGGCTCAAAAATTTGACCGGTTCGCTGAAAAGCGGCGACAGAGTTATTCTGAACGGATATACCGGAGAGGTGATTGTGAATCCTGACCAGCAAGCCTTGGAGTATAACAGCAAGCGCCTTGAGGAAGAAAAACAATTGCAGGCCGAATTTGAACGCCTGAAGGATTCCGAAACAAAAACCCGGGACGGCATACGAATCAATCTGGCAAGCCGCTGGATTTAAAAGCGGCGGAGAATATGCGCTTTGACGGAATCGGGTTGTTCCGGACAGAGTTTTTGTATTCGGCGGAGAGCGAAGCGCCCTCAGTCGACCAGCAGTTATCGGCATATCAGAAGGTTATTGATCAAATTGCACCCAATACCGTTACCATCCGGACGCTGGATGCAGGCGGTGATAAAGAGTTACCTTATTTGAATATGCCCAAAGAGGAAAACCCGTTTTTGGGAAACCGCGGTATCCGGCTTTGCCTAAGAAATAAAGAGCTGTTTACACAGCAGCTAAAGGCGATATTAAGAGCCGCTGCCAATCATGAAATCAAGCTGATGCTGCCTATGGTCACCAGTGTGCAGGAAATAGAAAAAACAAGGGATTTGCTCAATGAAATCAAGCAGGATCTAAAGAGTCAGAATGTGCCCTGCTGCGAGCATGTGAAGCTTGGCGTTATGATTGAAACCCCTGCAAGCGCCATTATGGCGGAACATCTTGCAAAGCATTGCGACTTTTTCAGTATCGGGACAAACGACCTGACCCAATACATTATGTCGGCTGACCGAGGCAATGCACAGGTGCAGGAGGAATATAATCCAAGCCATCCCGCTGTGATCCGAATGCTGGCACATGTCATTCAAACAGGTGAAAAGGCAGGAATCGAAGTCAGCGTATGCGGTGATTTGGCTGCTGATTTGAAATTTACAAAGCTGCTGCTGGGTATGGGCCTCAAATCGTTCAGTGTACCGCTGCCGATGTTAGGCCGGATGAAATATAAAATCGGAAGTATTGATTCGGCGGACGCCAAAAGGCTGGCTGAAACAATTGTTTCTATGGAGGATGAACGAAAAATCAGCCAAATATTAGAGGAGGTGGATTAAATGAAAGTAAGCGAAGTCATTAAGCCGGAACTGGTTAAGCTTGATCTAAAACCGGGTTCCAAGGAAAGCGCCCTTGAGGCTCTGACCGATTTACTGTTTGAACAGGGAGTGCTCACCGACAAACAGGCATTTTTAGAGGACGTTTATAAGAGAGAAAGCGTATCGACAACCGGTATCGGAAACGGAGTAGCCATTCCGCACGGTAAATCCAAATTTGTAAACGATACCTCAGTTGCCATCGGACTTGTGAAAGACGGCGGGCTGGAATGGGAAACATTTGACGGAAAACCGGTACAGCTGGTTGTCCTGCTTGCAGTCGATGACAACGCAAAAGGCGGAGAACATGTCCGCCTGCTGTCTCAAATGGCAAGAAAGCTTGCCAGTGAAGAGACCTGCCGCAGATTGGTGCAGGCCAATTCGGTTGATGAAATTGTCAGTATTTTTTCAGAGGATTAAAATATTAAATTTGAATTCCGGGAGGAGGAAGTAAGTATGAAAATTGTTGGTATTGCCGCTTGTACGTCTGGGATAGCCCATACGTATATTGCAAAAGAAAAATTGGTTCAGGCCGCAAAGGAACTCGGCCATGAGGCACACATTGAAACACAGGGGACGATTGGGACCGAGGATGAACTCACAGCGCAGGAAATCAAAGATGCCGATGTTGTCATCATTGCAGCTGACATCAAGGTCAGCGGACGGGAACGGTTCAAAGGGAAAAAGATTGTAGAAGTTCCGACACATATTGCGATCAAGTCACCAAAGGCTTTGCTTGATAAAATTAAAGCGGAGTTAGGGAAATAAAAGTTTTATCTGCCTTACATAGGCAGGAATACGGAAGTAAGTTGTTCCGGTGATGTCGAATGAATAAAAATGCCGTAACGGCAAATGATTGGAGGATTCTCTTATGTGGAAAAAGCTACAGCTTAAAAAACATGCCCTGACGGGTATCTCTTTTATGCTTCCCCTGGTAGTTGCAGCAGGTTTGTTAATTGCGATTGGTAATATTTTTGGCGGCAATCCGTCAACGATTGAAGATTATAAGGCCGGATATAATATCTGGCAGGCGGCGGTTACGCTCGGTGTATACGGTATGCAGCTTCTGCCCGGTGTTATGGGTGCGGCAATTGCGTATTCTATTGCCGACCGGCCTGGTATTGCACCTGGTTTGTTAATGGGTATGATCGCACAGAACATGGGCGCCGGGTTCCTCGGCGGTATGCTCGGCGGTTATCTCGCTGGTTATTTCGTTGCTTTCTTAAAGACCCATTTAAAGGTTCCGAAATGGGCACAGGGCTTAATGCCGATGATGATTATTCCGTTGATTTCATCCGTTGTTATTGGTTTAATTATGTTCTTTGTAGTCGGCGGCCCGATCGCGGCGGCTTCCAGAGCGCTGGAAACCTTCCTTGTTAACATGCAGTCAGGCTCCAGGGCAGTTTTCGGCGCGGTTATGGGCGCTATGGCGGCCTTTGACTTCGGCGGACCGGTTAATAAAGTTGCTTCTTTGTTTGCCGACGGTCTGCTGATGCAGGGAATTTACGGCCCGGAAGCTGTTAAAATCTGCGCTTCCATGATCCCGCCGTTCGGCGTTACCCTTTCCTGGCTCATTAAACGGTCACGTTACAGTAAACGTGAAGTGGATAATATCAAGGTAGCGTTCCCGATGGGGATCTGCATGATTACGGAAGGCGTTATCCCGATTGCGGCGGTTGACCCGATTCGCGTCATCCTGTCCTGTTCTGTCGGCGCAGCTGTCGGCGGCTCGATTATTATGCTGCTCAATGTTGGGTCCATGGTACCTTCCGGCGGTATGTTTATCGTTCCGGCCATGATTAATCCATGGGGCTTCATGTTGGCGCTGGCGGCAGGAACTGTCGTTACAGCAGCACTTTTGGTACTGCTGAAAAAGGACGCTAAGGAAGATGTTGAATTACAGGAAGAGGAAGAAGAAACGGACCTTTCTGAAATTAAATTTAATTAAAAAGGAGCGGTGAGGCCATGTATGTATCAATGAAGGAAATGCTGGATGCGGCCAATCGCGGACAGTATGCCATTATGGCTATCAACTGTTTTAATCTGGAAACGGCGAGGGCAGTTATCCGCGCCGGCGAACTGGAAAATGCACCGGTTATCGTCAACCTCCACCAGGACCATATTTTGAACCATTGCGATACTGAGCTGATTGCTATGATCGTCAAAAAACTGGCGCAGCGCTCTCCCATCGATGTTGCCCTCAACTTTGACCATGGGGAAGAGGTAGCCTATTTAACCAAAGCCATTGACGACGGTTTTTCATCCGTTATGGTAGATGCATCCCGATTTGATCTCGACGGCAATATTGCAATGACAAGAGAGGTGGTGCAATACGCCCATCCAAGAGGGGTCAGCGTAGAGGGGGAGATCGGATGCCTTGGCGGCAGCGAGGGGGGTAAATTCACCCAGGATTCCATGTACACCGATCCGCAGGAAGCCAAACGCTTTGCAGAAGAATCCGGCATTGATGCATTGGCAATTTCGATTGGTACGTCTCATGGTGATTATCCGGACGGGATGGTTCCGAAATTTGATATGGACCGACTGCGGGAAATCAAACAGCTCACCAATATGCCCCTGGTACTGCACGGCGGTTCCGGTTCAGGGGAAGAAAACATCCTCAATTCAGTCAAAAATGGTATCAATAAAATAAATGTCGGCTGTGACTTTATGAACGCCAATCGGGACGCGGCAGCCAAACTGCTGGCCGAAAATCCTGATATCAATTTTTATGAAATGATGCATCAGGTAGAACAGGACAGTATTGATTTGGTGCGGTATTATATCCGCCTGTCAGGGTCCAACCAAAAAAACAAGAGATAGGAGACGATTACGATGTTAATGAATATGAAAGACCTGCTTGCAGTAGCTGACAAAAACGAATTTGCGGTACCTGCCTTCAACATCGGCAGTGACGCTATTTTAAAAGGTGTTGTGGAATGCGCGAACGAACAAAATGCGCCGGTCATCCTGGCGTTCCATCCGACGGAGCTGGATTATGTCGGTGACAGCTTTATCGCTATGGCACTGGAAGAAGCGCATAAGTCTAAAGTGCCTATGGTCATCCATTTAGATCACGGAGGTACATTCGAGGACGTCCTGCGCGCTATCCGGTGCGGATTCACCTCTGTTATGATTGACGCTTCACTGGTTTCTTACGAAGAAAACGTTGCCATTACGCAAAAGGTGGTTGAAGTGGCGAAGGCGTCCAATGTTTCGGTGGAAGCGGAACTTGGAACAATCGGTCAGACCGGAGACTCCTTTGAAAGCGGTGCAAGCGAGGTTATTTATACTGATCCGGCGCAGGCAAAGGATTTTGTTGACAGAACCGGAATCGATTCTCTGGCGGTTGCGATTGGTACCGCGCATGGTATCTATCCCAAAGGTAAAAAACCGGAGCTCAAGCTTGACCTCCTCAAAACAATCCGCGATACCGTTTCGGTTCCGCTGGTTCTGCACGGTGGTTCCAGCAATCCGGATGATGAGATTGCCGAATCAGTTCGTATCGGTATCTCCAAAATCAATATCTCCAGCGACACCAAGCATGTATTCTATCAGAAATGCCGCCAGGTATTACAGGAACATCCCGACTGGAGAGAACCGAATGCGATTTATCCTCCTTGTATTGAAGCGATGAAAGAAGTAGTCGTTCAAAAGATGAAGCTGTTCAATGACCTTGATAAAGCATCTCTCTACTTGAAATAAACCCTTTATGGACAAAAGCCTGCAAATATATATTTGCAGGCTTTTGTTATAATAAAATTTTATAGAAAAGTTCTGCACGGCACGCGTACCTTTTAGGATAAACTTTTTTCATAACTTCATAACAATTGGGAAATATTCCTGCCGATATTCCAGTAATCGACTGCCTTTCGACGCGGTGATAGGTTACTGTGTACGGTATTTGTTCGGGCTGGCACCCGCAGTTTTTTTAAATACTTTTGAAAAATGGCTGATATCGGTGAATCCGACCTTCTGAGCGATTTCTCTGACCGGCATCTGCGTTGTGTCCAGCAGGCGGATCGCCTTGCTGATTTTGGCGTTCAGGACATATCGATGCAGAGACATTCCGGTTGAGGCTTTGATGATGCTGTTGATATAGTTAGGATGAAAATGGAATAGTTCACCAAGTTCACGGTTTGAAAAATTTCGGGCGGTATTGTTCTGGATAAAACGGATAATTTCGTTTGTTCCGGTATCCGGCGGGCTTAACAGCTTGCGGACAACCAGAGCCAAAACCTGCCGCAGGGCAGAGCCGGTTACCATATTATGATACATAAGCTGTCTGCGGTACTCCTTTTCGATATCCATAAGCAGCGGTTCGGCTTCGGCGCATTGCGGCAAAAACAGAGGTTCATTTAGTTGTGGTATGTCGGTAAAGGTTATCGTATCCAATATCCTTTCTTTTTGAAATTGCTCCGGAATGTCCGGCGGTACGGGGATTTTTCTGTGAATATGGTTCTGGGTATAATCAAAATTTAAGATAAGGTAACGGACGGGAATCTGTCCTGCCGGAAGGTAAACATATTCTTTTCCGGGCGGAATTAAGAGCAGGCTTCCGGTTTTCATCAGATAAAACGTCCCCTGCACCTTTATTTTTGCCTGGCTGTCCATTGTATAAAAAAGCCTTGCGTCATAGGATATGTATGCAGGATGACTTTCTGTTGCTATATTCATGTATCTTGCAAATCTGACAAAGGGATTGATTTGTTCTAACAGCATTTAGTTTCACACCTTTATTTTATACAAGTTTATATTTATTTTCGCTCTTGATTATATCCCATTTCAAAGATATAATCAAGTAAAAAACGAGGGGATTATTTATGATTGAACGGAAAGTAATACCGACTGCTAAAATCGGTATCTTTGCAGTCGGGCACGCGGTATACTGGCAGCAGTTCGAGGGCCTGCTTGATTCTCTGATGGGATATCACAGCGAGTTTCAAAAACTGATTGAAAAAAATGATGTTCAGATTATTGATTTTGGCATGATTGACAGTAGTGAGAAGGCTTTTGCAGCAGTCGATCAAATACAGGCGGCGGGTGTGGATATCCTGTTCTGTAATATGGCTACCTATGCGACTTCGTCGGTATTTGCGCCCATTGTGCAAAGGGCCGGCTGCCCGATTGTCCTTACCGCTCTTCAGCCTCTTTCTGGACTCGACTATTCCCGGGCCAGTACCTATCTGCAGCTGGAGAATGACAATATCTGTTCGGTGCCTGAATTTACCGGCGTTGCTGTGCGCCTTGGAAAACCGGTTGCTGATGTCATTATCGGCACGCTGCACCAAGATGCTGAAGCGGAAAGCGAGATTGCCAAGTGGTGTGCGATCGCAAAGGTATTGAATAGTTTAAAAGGCGCCAGAATCGGTCTGATGGGGCATGTTTTGGAGGCGATGTACGATATGCATGCCGACCCAACGGCGTTATCGGCCGCGTTCGGTATCCATCTGCCCTTGCTGGAAATTGAGGACGTTATTGCTCAGTATGAATTGATATCACCGGAGAATATCAGAGAAAAGATTGCGCTGATTGAGTCGGAATTTGATATGCCCGATCCGGCATCCGATCCGGTTACGCAGAAGCTAACGCCGGAAGACCTGCACCAGGCCGCGAAAACAGCCTGCGCATTAGACCGGTTGGTAGAGCAATGCCATTTAACTGGACTTGCTTATTATTATGAGGGGCTGCCGGGATCTGTTCAAAGGCAGGCTGTCTCTTCCTTTATCGTCGGCAATTCTATTCTGAACGCACAGGGGATTCCGATGTGCGGCGAATATGATGCGAAAACCTGTATTGCAATGCTGATTATGGACCGGCTCAATATCGGCGGCAGCTTTGCAGAATTTCATCCCTTTGATTTTCGGGAGGATTTTATCTTGGTGGGGCACGATGGGCCGCACCATCTTAAAATCGCTGAAGGCAAGCCTGTTCTGCGAAGCTTGAAAAAATATCATGGAAAGCCGGGCAGCGGAGCGTCGGTTGAATTTAAAATCAAAGAAGGACCCATCACCATGCTTGGTATTACACACAATGCGTCGGGCGGATTTAAATTTGTAATCGGCGAGGGAATTTCTAAGGCCGGTCCAATACCACCGACCGGAAACACCAATACACGGGGCTTCTTTGAACCTACCACCCGGGAATTTATCAAAAAATGGGTCATGGAAGGCCCGACGCACCATTATGCTCTTGGAATCGGGCATCATGCGGATACGATCGCGAAAATTGCAGATGCTCTCGGTATTGAAAGGGTGATTGTAAAATGATGAAAAAATTTGTTGAAAAGCTTAACTGCGACGTCAATGAATCCGGTCCCTGTAAAATTGTTTGTCTGGGGGACAGCGTGACACAGGGCAGCTTTGAACATAATCATTTTGACTATCAGTCGGTGTATCATCATCTGCTGAAAAACAAAATCAATGCTGTTTTTCCAAAAATGCCGGTTCAGATGATCAACGCCGGAATTGGCGGTAAGACAGCAAAACACGCTGCCGGCAGGCTGGAAAGGGATGTGTTGGCCTATTCGCCCGATTTGGTCATTGTCTGTTTTGGTCTCAATGATGTTAATGGGAAGGTAGAAGAATATCAAAAAGCATTGTCTGAGATTTTCGAAAGAGTCAGTCCGGCCGAAACCATCTTTATGACGCCGAATATGCTCAATACCAGATTAGAGGCCCGCTTAGATCCTGATTTGCGTGATTATGCAAAGCTCACTATGGAATTTCAAAACAGCGGTAAAATGGACTTGTTTGTTGAAGCTGCAATGAAAACAGCGGCACAATACAGGGTGGCGGTTTGTGACTGCTACCGTAAATGGAAACAGCTCGCCGCGATTGGGGCCGATACCACCTCTCTGCTGGCAAATTATATTAACCATCCAAGGCGGGACATGCACGAGCTGTTTGCGGCTTGCCTGTTTGATACGATTTTTTATGAATAAGGAGGAAAATTTGATGTTTCCCAATATCACCCTGGAAATGAGCTTAAAACCATTTCGGCAAACAGATGACGAATCTATTCAGAAGGTCTGCACCAAAGTTTTCGAGGACTGGAAACCCTTGGTGCGGGACGCTGAAACGGTTTCCGTTTTGTTATGGACTGCCGACGGTTCTGAAATTTTGGACTATAAGGGGAATTTGCAGGAAGAGTTCGATTGGTGCAAATATATTGGCAATGCCAACCCGAAGGCGAGCTATGATTGTGAAGGAGATCCGGACAAAATCGGCCTGCATGCAAAGACTTATCTGTATATGGACGAGCCGCCTGTTATGACCTACGGCACGCTTCAAAGAATTATCGCGGCACTTAAAAAGGCCGGACGGGAAGTGCTGGGAAGTAGAAAAATTCGGGTGGGAGAAACCTTTGACCCCGGCCCCGAATTTGCTAAATCACATTTTAAATACGAAAAGCATCCGGAAATCTGCGCTGAATTTGATTATAAATCACAAAATGATTTGTCCTTTGTCTGCGCCTATCACACCCTGCATGCGGACGACACTTCTTACGCCAGCGGTAAAATTACGGAAGGTATGCCTTTTGCGACATTTTTTGCAAAGCAGTGCAACGTCTTTTTGAAGGATATGGGGTTTGATTATCTGTGGCTCTCCAATGGTTTTGGTTTTGGGGCTGAGCCGTGGGATGCGGTTGGCGCTATTTATGACGGAAAAGACTTCCATACAGAGAAGTTTGATGAAATCCGTGAAAAGGTTTTGTCCTTTTGGACCCTGTTCCGCAAAGATTGCCCTGATTTCCCGATAGAAACGCGGGGAACTAATCTGTCGGCCGGTATTGACTATGCAAAGGATGGCGTACCGCTTAAAAGTATTTATGACGGCGGGTTCGGCCTTCTGCCGCCACCAAATTCCCCCTGGGCCGCATTGAATCAGGATTTCGGACTTGAGATTATGGGGTATCTGTCAAGAATTGCGGAACTGCCGGAAAACTCCTATCTGTTCCGCTACTATATCCATGATCCATGGTGGGCTAATTCGCCCTGGTATGACCGTTATGAGGGACAGCCGCACGACATCTATCTGCCTATGGCGGTTGCCCGGATAGATCAATTCGGGCAGGTACAAAAGCCGGATCATTTAAACCTGTTGAGTATTGACAACAGCTTTGGAGAAATGCCGCAGAGCTGTGTAACCGAGCCTATTCCGCATTTGCACAAAGCATATAAGGACGCACCTGATGCGCCGGCTCCGCTCGTTTGGCTGTACCCCTTTGATGAATATATGGAAAGCCATGGAGAAACAGCTCTTCGGCAGATGTATGAGGGGGACTGGTTTGTCCGCGATATCATCAACGACGCTGTGCCGGTCAGCATGGTGGTGTCTACTACCAGCTTTATCCGCCAAACCGATTGGTCGATTTATCAGGACAGTATTTTGGTTACGCCTGTTCCGGAACAGGATTCGGATTTTGAAAAGGCGGTAATCCAGTTTGCAAGGGAAGGCGGAAGGGTCATTTTTTACGGAAAAGGCAAAAATGCTGCTTATGAAACAGTAAGAAAAGAGAAGTCTGCGGCGGCATGGGTACAGGAAAGCACTCAGTTTCGTAAAGTGCTGGAACAGTTTGGTATGAAAATCCGGCTGCAAAAGACCGCCGAGGATAGAAAGACCCCTGTTCTTATGGTCAACCGGTCAGATAACGGATTTTTCTTTTCTGTCTGCAATCACGACACCACCGTCGGCTTATCTCTGCAATTTCCATGGGGCGCGCCGCTGCTATTGGGGTATGAAACCGATCTCAAAGCTGGTTTTTCTACCTACCATTTGCCGCGTTGTGAGCACAGGGAATGCCGTATCTTTGTAGAGCAGAAGGATGGGCACATATCCTGTCGGGAGGAAACGCCGGTCAGCTATTTTTACCGCCGCAGGATTTTGATAGAAGGGCTCAAGGATGCGACCGTCCGCGTCTTTCCAGAAAAGTACTGTATCCGCAATACCGATTGTCTGCTCAATTCACCCTGGCCGTTTATTCTATCCGATGAATACGAGGGGGAATGGCACGAAAATTATTTTGAAATGAGAAACATTACCGGTACGGTTTTGGTCAGCATGCCGCGCCGGGATATCGAAAAATAATAATAACAGCCGCTGATAATCAGCGGCTGCTTTTACTTTTGATATTGACATGAAACTGATTCTATGCTATTATAGAAATGTTTCTATTGGCAATATACATAGAAAATAAAGTCTTTTGATTCAGAAAGGGGCAGGAATGGCAAACGAATTGACTCAGAATAAAAAAAAGGTTACGATAAAAGATGTTGCAAAAGAGGCGGGTGTCAGCATTTCAGTCGTATCCTATGTCCTGAACCATTCGAAGAATGTATCTATCAGTGAGGCTACCAAAAAAAAGGTCTTTGACGCGGCAAATAAGCTGGATTATGTCCCTAACCGTTTTGCCAGCGGAATGCGCACCAAGCGTTCAAAATGTATCGGTATTGTGGCTTATTGGGAAATTGAGGGCGGCATTTTTGCAAAAATGCTCAACGGTATCAGCACGGCGGCAGAAGAAAATGGCTACCGGATTGTTTTGTGCAGCCGGCACGATACTGCGGAAAAATATGATTATCTCGATTATTTTTACGATATGACGGTGGACGGGATTGTGTTTATTGCGCCCTATGAAGAGTTTGGTTTAATTGACGAACAGGAACATATCCATAAAATGCAGGAAGCAAAGATTCCGTTTACGGTCATTAATGGGCATACCAGCCTGCCCGGCGTGAGTTATGTTAATATTGATTTTTACGGTTCGGCAAAGCTGGCAACCAAATATCTGATTCGGAAGGGTTTTAGCGAGATTACTTATGTTACTCCCGATTTGCAGTATAACGAGCTCAAAGAGCGTTACCGTGGGTATCATGACGCTATGCAGCAAGCCAATTTAAAAGAATCGGTCTGTAATGTAAAAAATGTACCCAATCGAATCGGTGAATTTCGCGCAGTTGTTGCAAATAAATCCGATACTGCCCAAATTGTCCTGAAAGAAGCCTGGAAACAGAAAATTGATGTGCCGCAGCAGTTTTCGATTATTGCCTGCAATACCATGCCTTTTTCAGAATATTTATTCCCATCACTCAGTACGGTTAAGGTACCAGGCTTTGAAATGGGTTCAATGGCGGCTCGTCTTGTGATGGACCAGATAGAAGGACGGGCGGGGTCTGACATTGAATCTCCGGAATGTTCTCTGATGATTCGGGATTCCAGTATTTGAACAGTATCCCGTTTTTTCTTTTAGCAGTTGAAGAAACGTTTCTGTTGTTTCCATTATTATAAATGAGGTGAGAATATGCATTTTAATGTCAAAGAAGAAATTATTGCGCTGACGCCGCAGTGGAAGGGGGAACGGTTCCCTGATGGACGGCCGAAGGTTGCAGATAAGTATTTGAAAGCACTTAGGAGCTTGACGCTGGAAGAGGTGTGGAAGCCGATTTTTGTCAAAGGGTATGAAAGCCAGTTTGAAGGAAGGCTGAAGACCCTGCATGACGATGGCCGCAAACTGATTGGGCGGGCGGTCACCTGTGAGTTCTGTCCGACCCGGCCTGACCTGCATGAGACCATGTTTGAAATTGGGATGCAGGAGGGCCGCAAGGGTAATTATAACCAATGGGTGATCGATTCGCTGGTAGAGGGCGACGTAGTAGTTGCCGATATGTATGATAAGATTTATAAAGGGACTTTTTTAGGCGGAAATCTGACCACCGCTATTAAGACAAAAACCAAAACAGGCGGCGGTGTTATCTGGGGCGGTATCCGCGATACCGAACAGATGAAAAAGGTAGAGGGTGTACAGGTGTATTACCGGGGTATTGACCCGACTCCGATTCGTGATTTTGTCATGAAAGGGTTTAATACCGCGACCCGTATTGGCAATGCCATTTGTCTGCCGGGAGACGTTGTGTTCGGTGCAGGCGGCGGCGTCCTGTTCATCCCGAGCCACCTGGTTGCAGAAGTTGTTGACGGGGCGGCCAAAACACAGATCAAGGACGTTTTTGGATTTGAAATGATTACGCAGAATAAATTTACAACAGCGCAGATTGACAAAAATACATGGACGAAGGATATGCTGGATCTTTTAACTGAATTTATACAAAACGACCCGCGCGGAGAAGGGTTCCGGGATTTAGATTGGTCCGAGGAGTATGACCTGGCTGTCAATGGAGACCCCAACGATACACAGACGGCGTTATAACCAAGTCGCAGATGTGACCAAGG
>ERZ773194.1754-NODE-1754-length-22577-cov-5.969718_pt1 | contig 22577 bp, 7 predicted proteins | sample MGYA00511240_ERZ773194 | MGnify/ENA primary metagenome ERZ773194 (study PRJEB29015, sample SAMEA2737774) | human gut metagenome | biome: human gut; feature: human-associated habitat; material: faeces | place: China | collected 2012 ... | reverse complement strand
TTCTTGCAGAAATATTTCGTAAAAGGTGTTATGGTCGGCGCGGTAAAGGGCTGATGATACGCGAAGTTAAGTTTGTTGATAAATTAAGTTTATCATATAAAATTAAAAATTTAGGAGGAGTAGAAAAAATGAAAAGGTTTATTTCAATTTTGTGTTTGATTGCAATCGTAATCGGTTCGCTTTCGCTCGTCGGCTGTAAAAACAACTCGGCGTCGAAAAATTCCATTTCGGTTGCTATAATGGCGCCTGATGTTGCGTCGTCCGAAGGCACGGCGGAAAACAACAGATGGACAAAGTACATAGCGGAGCAGACAGGTCTTGACATTACCTGGGTGGCAATTCCGCAGAATGAGATGAAAACAAAGCTTAATACGCTTTTGGCGGCAGGCGAAGCTCCCGATATGTTTGTTGAATACAACAACGCATATTTCCAGGGGCTTGTTTTCGACGGTATGCTTATGGAGCTTGATGACCTCATTGAGAAACATTCAACGGAATATAAGAAATACATAGAAGAAAACAGCGACCTCAAAACGTGGACAATGCTTGACGGCAAAACATATGCATTCACAAACAGACGTCCTGCGGACAAAATTTTGTGCTACGGTATGTGGATAAGACAGGATTGGCTCGATAAACTCAATCTTAAAGCACCCACAACAATCGACGAATTTGTTGAAGTTGCAAAAGCATTCAAAACACTCGGCGACGACATTGTTCCGCTTGCATATCCGTATCAGTTTATCAACACAATTTATAATGCGTATCCGCAGTGGTACGAAAAAGATGACGGCAGCGGTTTGGAATACGGTGTTGTTACACACAGATATTCCGAGTCGATTTCTATGCTTAAAAAATTCTATGATGAAGGCATTGTCGGCAAGGAATATTTTGTTGACAAGGGCGGTACAAAACAGTACGAGCTTTGGAACTCGGGAAAATCGGGAATTATATTCTCGAACTGGGATCCCTATGTAAACCAGACGCTTTTGAAAAACGACCCGAACGCAAACCCCGTTCCGCTTGAGGCATTTTCCACACCCTACGGCACAAACGGTATGTACCGTGAAGCACCTCCCCAGCTTTATGTAATGATGAACAAGGACTGCAAAAACCCCGAAGCCGGTATGAAGCTTGTTGACTGGCTTATCGGCGGCGGATATAAAGACCTTATGTTCGGCGAGGAGGGCGTTCATTACAAAATGGACGGCGAAGTTCCCGTTACAATCTGCGACAACGACACATTTACGCGTGAAGCTGACTATGCAAAAAGATACGCTGTTTTGGGTAACTTTGTTTTAAATCCCGAATGGATTCCCAAAATGGCAAATCAGGACGAACTTTCGCAGAAATTGGCGGCTGAAAAGGTTGATGCTATGGAGGTTATAGGCAGACACAAATTCAGACGCGATATTCCTTACAATCCGCCGATAAGCAGAGTTTCGTCGATAGTTTCCGACTTCTCGGCAAGCGTTAACGGAATTACGGTAAAATACATCACCGGCGGAAATCAGTATGATGAAAAATGGTGTGAAACAGAGCTTAAACGCGAATGGGAGCTTGCAGGCGGTAAAGAAGCGGAGGAGCTTGCATCAAAATGGTATAAAGAAAATATTGATATGATAAAAACGTTCCAGACTGAAAACAAATGAATAGGTTAAAAGGCGGGTGACAAAATGTATAAGAAAACTATTTCACTTTTATTATGCATATTTATGCTTGCAAACGCCGCGGCGATTACCGCCTCGGCTGCAAGCCTACCTATAACTGAAACACTTGAAACACCTCTTGTTGCCGCGTGGTGCGATGAGGCACTTAACGTTGATGCGTCTTCAAGGGTGGAGCAAACTCCCGAGGAATATCTTTTCTCATTGGCAGATGACGCCGACACAAAGGAATACATTCTTTTAAAAAGCGTCAATGCAAATGCCGGCGACGGATTTTTTGTTATGACAAACGGCTACACCGAGGGCGGTGCTGCATATGACACAAATTCGTACGGCGCAACAAACAGCGATCACAAAGGAACGAAAACCGAGCAAAGTCTTGTGTATGACCCTGAGCGTGACGGTTCGGTTGCGCAAAGGCTTAATGCGGACTCGTATATCGAAGAACATTTTCCTTTGATGAAAGATTATATCAATACACATACGTGGTACACAGAAGAAGGATACGGTCTTGATTCGTACAAGACCGACTGCAAAATCTCACTTTTGTCAACCACGGAATATACAGTAAATGCAGGACGAATCGGTTATAAACCCAACGGCGAAGCAAAGCAGTGGTGGCTCCGTTCACCGCATAAAACTGCGAAATATTATGCGATGTGGGAATTTTTGCCCGGAGGCACAATTAACTGTGCGTGGGACGTTGAATCAACGTACATAAACCGTGTTATACGTCCGTGCTTTTACTTAAATGAAGATTTCTTTAAAAATGTTAAACTTGATACTTCAAAAATGGGTGACGAAGTAAAGAGGGCGATGCGCGAGTCGATAAGTTACAGCGATGCGCAAAGCTTGTATTCAAACCTTGAACTTATAAGTATCGGTTATGAATTGGACGAAACACTTGAAACACCTCTTGTTGCCGCATGGTGTGATGATGCGCTTAACGTTGATGCGTCCGCGAGGGTTGCGGAAACACCGGATGAATATCTTTTCTCAACGGCAGATGATGCTGACACAAAGGAATACATTCTTTTAAACAGTGTCAATGCAAATGCCGGCGACGGATTTTTTATTATGACAAACGGTTACACCGAGGCGGGTGTTGCATATGATTCAACCCCTTACGGTACAACGAGCAGTGACCACAAGGGAACAAAAACCGCGCAAAGTCTTATATATGACGTTGACAGAAACGGCTCGATTGCACAAAGACTTAATGCGGATTCGTACATCGAAGAACATTTTCCTTTGATGAAGGATTACATCAATACGCATACGTGGTATACAGAGCAGGGATACGGGCTTGTTTCATATAAGACCGACTGCAAAATCTCGCTTTTGTCAACCACGGAATACAAGATGAATGCCGGACGAATAGGCTATAAGCCCAACGGTGAGGAAATGCAGTGGTGGCTCCGTTCACCGCATAAAACAGTAAAAGACTACGCAATGTGGGAATTTTTACCGAGGGGCACAATCAACTGCACGTGGGATATGGGCTCAACGTATTCAAACCGCGTTGTGCGTCCTTGCTTTTACTTAAATGAAGATTTCTTTAAAAATGTTAAGCTCGACACATCAAAAATGGGCGATGAGGTAAAAAGAGCGATACGCGAAAACGTAAGTTTCAGCGAGGCACAGAATTTATATTCAACCGTTGAACTTATAAGTATCGGTTACGGTACAGACGAAAATCTCGAAACACCGCTTATTGCCGGCTGGAGCGATGACGCGCTTAATATTGACGTGTCTGCGAGAAAGGCGCAAACTCCCGAAGAATATCTCTTCTCGGCGGCAGATGATACCGATACAAAAGAATATATTCTTTTAAAGAATGTTAACGCAAAGGAAAATGACGGGTTCTTTGTTATGACAAACGGCTACACCGAAAACGGTATTCCGTATGACACAAATTCCTACGGCACAACGAGCAGTGACCACAAAGGCACAAAGACCGCGCAAAGCGTTGTATATGCTCCCGACAGAGCAGGCTCGATTGCGCAAATGCTCAATAGCGAAGAATACATTTCAGAGCATTTTCCTTTGATGAAAGATTATATCAACACACATACTTGGTATACCGAGCAAGGATATGAACTTGCATCTTACAAAACCAACTGCAAAATTTCGCTTTTGTCACTTACCGAGTACAAAGTGAATTATGACAGAATAGGCTATAAGCCTAACGGCGAGGAAAAACAGTGGTGGCTCCGTTCTCCGCATACAACGGTGAAAGACTATGCAATATGGGAGTTTTTACCTAAGGGCACAATCAACTGCGCGTGGGATATGGGCTCAACATATTCAAACCGCGTTGTGCGTCCTTGCTTTTACTTAAATGAAGATTTCTTCAAAAATGTTAAACTTAACACTGCAGCAATGGGCAGTGAGGTAAAAAAAGCAATACGCGAAACAATGACCGTTGAAGAGGCACGGAATTTATATTCAAATGTTGAAGTTGCGGACCTCGGATACGATATTCACGCTGTCGGATTTGACAATGCGCGTCTTTCCAAAAACGGCAATATTTTAAGATTTGACGCTTTTGTTTCAAATAACCGCCGTGATATGCAGTCGTTTGTGCTCGTTGCCGCGATTTACAAAAACGGCGAACTTGCGAAAGTTCAGAGAGAATACGAACTTTTGCCGTGCGAAAACAGACGCGTTGCAGGCATTGAGGTTGATATGTCGGAATTTGCAAGTCTTGCAAATATAAAAATTAAAGTTTTTGCACTGTCCGCCGCCGATATGATAACACCTGTTTCATCGGTGATTATGGAAGGCGACATTAACACATTGCTCAACACCGCACCCGAGGGATATGAAAAAACGGAAATAATTATTCCCGAGGCGTATAAAAACATATACAACCGCGATAATTCCTATTTTGATGTTTCGATCATCTACGCAGGAAACGGCAGTAAAACATATACGGTTTCGTATTCGTTCGACAACTGGAAAACACAAACCGACGAAAAAATTACGGCATCGTATATAACAAACCTTAAAAAACGCATTAAAATAACCGCACCGCCCTTGGGAGAGAGCAATTTAAAAATAAAGGTCAGCGCGGAAGACGGCGTTAAGGCAGATAAGGAATGTACGGTTTCCGTGATAAGGTTTTACGAAGAAAAACCGCTCGACAAATATTATAACGTTGCGACAGGTCAGCCTTTCGACTGGTACACCTACCCGAAAGAACACGTGGCTCTGCTTAAAAAACTCGGATTTACATCGCTTCGCAGTACGCCGTCGTGGAACGTTGTCGAACGCGAAAAAGGCACGCTTGCAATAGCGGACGGCTCGAACACGGCGAATAATATTGAAACGTACGCGGAAAACGGCGTAAATATATCAACTTTAACGGTCGGTTACGGCAATAAATACTATACCGACAATACAATAACGTCAAGACTCGATATGCAGCCCCCGACAGAGAAAAATCAAATTGACGCATTTGTAAATTATGCGTCAAACGTTCCGTCGCTGTTGAAAACAAAAGACGGAAAGGCTCTTTCGTTTAAACGGTATGAAATCTGGAATGAGCCGAACCTTTACACATATTGGGGATATGAAGAAGGCAGTGTTCCCGACCCGATACAGTATATATATCTGTTCAATCATACGTCGGCGAGAATAAAACAGTCAAATCCCGATACCGCGGTTTCGGCGGGCGCATTTGCGCGCGGTGCCGACGGAACGTACAATTTCAATCAGAATTATCTTGATAAAATGTATGATTTGGGACTTTTGAAATACGCGGACGAATATTCGTTCCACCCGTATTTATATCCGAAGAACCCCGATACAGGCTTCCGTTCCGACGGAATGTATGCAAGCTATGTTAAAACATATGTTGAAAACGTATCCGAGAGCTATCTTGCGTCGCGAAAGAAACACGGAGGCTGGATTGAAGCGGGAATATCGGAGGTTGGCTGGACAACGTTCATTGACGCAAACAACGCCAATAAAAACGGCTACGGCGAATACGGACGTTACGGCACAAGCGAGGACGACCAGGCGATATACACGGTTAAAGCGCTTGTGTATAACAACTACCTCGGCATAAGCCATACGGATATTTTCACGGCTTACGACCGCGGAAGCGACAAAAACGACAGCGAACATAATTTCGGATTTATCAGAAACGATTACAGTTTAAAACCTGCGGTTTACGCGCTTTCGCAGTATAATAACACTTGCTCGTCGGCGCAGTATCTCGGCAGAGTTGAGCTTGCGGAAGATGTTTACGGCTATGTTTACCAAAGCCTTACAAAACCGTTTATGATAGTGTGGAAAAAGATGATGAATGTCAATACGGGTACGCCGTATCAGTACACACTTCCGAGCGGTGCACGCGCTGAGGATATGTTCGGAAATGCAATCGACGGCACGGTTATAAATATCGGAACAGAGCCAGTTTACATCTACGATATACCGCTCACGCTTGTTAAAGACGCATTTGACGATTTGTCGGTTGACGCGTTTAAGAATTTCTCGGCATACAGCACATATAAGGCAAAACTTGACAGCTATATTGCACTCAACACAATGCCGACGGCGGAAAAACAGCTCGAAATGCTTAACGATTTGTATGTGTTCGGCAGAGCGGTGATAGCCGAGAAAAAATCTAACCCGTCGATTATGGACAATAACGATTTTATGTATGCTTTGTTTGAGGTTTATGAGGCAAGCAAACGAATGGCTTCGGCATATGCAATGTACGATGCGGAATATCCGACGTCGGACGCAGATGTATCAAGCGCAAATTCGGCGATACTTGCGAAAAAAGATAATCAGGCGGAAACCTCGCTTTTGTTTACCGACGCGATTATGCGCTATGCAAAACGCCATAGTAAAACGGCAAATGAAGTAAGGCAGTTGGAAAGCTTTACGGGAAAAACAGGATTTACCGCAATGAATGACTATCTTGCAAAAAATCTTTGCTCGTGGGCAATGGATATTATGGCAACCGAAACGGTTGACATATCGCGTGCGCTTTTGCCGTATGCAAAATCGAAGATAGAAACAAATGCAAATGAAAGTTATACTTTAAACTTTACGCTTGACAGTATGCTTACAATCCCGTTTGAGTCGCTCGCGTATATAGCGGACGGAAACGGAGTTGCAAAAGGCGAAAAGACAGTTGTTAACGTGGCGGCAAATTCGTCCGCAAGCGTGGATTTAACGGGAAATTCCGTAAGCACTGCCGGTGAATATACGTATTACATCGCGGTTGAATATAACGGAAAAGTAATTATAAAACAACCGTTCACGCTGACGGTTAAATAAAAATTTATAAAAAGAAAGGTGAAGAAAATTATGAAAAAAGTATTATCATTATTTTTATGCATCTTGATGTTGATGTCTGCTGCAATACCTGCTTTTGCGGCGACTGAAATTTTAAGCGTTGATGAGGTAACAAGACTTGGTTTTGGACGTTTCTGGGGAAATGATGCAGTTTGGGGTTCATCCAGTACGGATCGTCCGAAGCTTGATACGGCTCCGGCGAAATACCTTTTTAAAACGGCAGATACAACCGATAAAAAAGAATATATTCTTTTGCAGAATGTAAATGCCGGCGAAAATGACGGATATTTTGTAATGCTAAATGAATACACCGAAAAAGGTATAGTATATGATACCGTTGCGGGAAATTATAAGTTTGATCCGGAATATACCACAAGTATTGCAAGCAGAATAAACGCAGAAGATTATATTACAACAAACTTTCCGCTTATGAGCAGTTATATAAACAATCATACGTGGTACACCGAGCATTATGATACAGATAAAGAAACCGCATACAAAACAATTTGCAAAATTGCACTCCCTTCGCTGACCGAATATAAATTAAATGCGGACAGAATAGGTTTGAAAATTGTAAACGGCTCTTGGTGGACAAGAACACCTTATACGGACGGCAAGTCAGTGTGGATTTTAAATTGCTACGACTATAACAGAAAAATTGAAGCAAAGGCTACAAACGACGAAAATGCAAACAGAGCAATACGTCCTTGTTTCTATCTTGACGAAAGCTTCTTCAAGAATGTTAAACTTGATATGACGCTTTTAAAAACAGAAGGCAGTGCGGCGGCGGAGATTCTTAAAAACATCGCGAACACCGAAGACGGACTTAATGCATTAAAGAATATTTATACAGTTGCAGAGCTTGCTGAAATAGGTATTTCCGGCAGCGTTAAAATTACAAATGCTACGCTTACGGGAACGGGTAACTGCGGCGATACACTTGTTGCAACCGCAGAAACGAATTTGCCGGAGGGCAATGAACCCGCTTATGAATGGGTAAGAGTTAACGCTGATAATACAACTACGACATTAGATTGTACGGCAAACAGTTATACGGTTAAGTTTGATGACCTCGGCGCAAGTATTAAATGCTTGATTAAGGTTTTTGACGGCGAAACGCTTTCAGATTCAAAATATACGAATGCAATCACAACAGAAGCTAAACCGACTTTTGAAACGTGCGCTTCACTCAAAATTACCGCCGACAATTCTCAAGGCGTTAAAACAACACCCGAAGCGTATAAATTCAGCTTTGACGGAAGCGAATTTGTACTTCTTAAAAGCGTAAACGCAAACGAAAATGACGGACAGTTTGTTGCAACGGTAAGCAACATAATCAATGATGTTAACAAGGCGGATTTGAATTGGTATGCGACAGATATACTTGCACTTAAGAAATTTGTGTATGACCCAAATAATACGGACAGTATAGCAAATAAAATCAACAATGAGGATTTTTGGAACGAAAAAACAGTTTCAAATACAACTTTAATACCCAACGATATGCGCAGTTATCTCGAAAAACACAGATGGTGGAATGAGCAGATTAACACTACAGACGTATATTCACAGGAAGCTTTTGCAACAGAGAGCAAGGTTGCGCTTTTAAGCTATACGGAATATGTGAGAAATATAAACAGAATAGGTTACAATGATACAAACTCGACACGCGGTATTCTTACAAGATCTGCGTTTTATAAAACATCGGGCGGCTATACATTGGAAAACCCAAATATTATCACAATATCCGCAAACGAGGATACCGGAAAATACAGAATAAGCAATCTTACCACAACATCCGGCGACGGAAAAAAAGGACTTATCGGATATTATCAAAACAAAAAAATTGCTTTCTACCTTGATCCCTTGTTCTTCGCCGAACAGAAAGTAGATTTCACATCTGCAAACACCGAGGTAATTGCAGTTTTAAAAGAAGCGCTCAAAGGCAAATCCGCAGGCGAGCTTGTCGGAATGGGTTATACAACCGAACAAATCGGTTATATTTCCGACGCGAAAATTGGCAAAGTTGCAATGTACGGCTTTACAAAAGGCGAGAACGGCACAATAACATTTACTTGCAAGAATATGACAAGCGACGAAATATCATTCATACCGGCAGCTGCGGCTTATAATAACGGCGCAATGGTAAGTGTTTATTTTGCAAATTCGGCGGTTGAAATTCCTGCCGGTGAAACAAAAGAAGTTACGGTTACATTAAGCACAAGCGGAAACGCGCAGATTAAAGTTTTTGCTTGGGATAAAACTAATTTAACTCCGTATGCTCCCGTAGCTGAAGTTAAGTAAAAAAACGGAGTGGAATTTCTGATATATAAATAAACTGAAGATATAAAGACAATATACGGCAGGTAAGTTTTTATCTGCCGTATATCAGCCGAAAAGGGTAATGCAAATCAGCTTGAAAACGGCGTATTTTCGGCAGTATTACAATTAAAATTTTGCAGACGAAAGGCGAAATTATATGAAAAAAATACTATCATTATTTTTGTGCATCTTGATGCTTTTGTCCGCTATGGCGCCTGCTTTTGCGGACGGTGAAAAAGGTTACCGCGAATATACCGCAGACGAGTATGACGCATTAAATCTACCTGTTCCGCTGCGTGATTACGGTCAAAGACAAGCTCTCGTCTGGGCAGGCGGCCCTGCGGTGGAAAAAAGGCTTGACATATCACCGTCGAAATATCTTTTTAAAACCGACAGTGCGGACGACGCAAAAGAATACATTCTTTTAAAAAGCGTAAATGCCGGCGAAGATGACGGTTATTTTACAATGGTTAACACATTTACCGACACGAGTGAGGCAACTCAATACAACACCGAAAGGGGAAAATATTACTTTGACGTCCTCGATACGGGAAGTATTGCGTATAAAATGAATACCGACGAATATATGTCGGCATATTTTCCGCTTATGAAAGATTACATAAACGAGCATACTTGGTACACGGAATTTACGGTTAAAGCGGATAAAAATGCATACAGTACGGTTGCAAAAATCGCACTTCCGTCTATGACGGAGTACAGAATAAATGCCGACAGAATAGGTATCGGCATTGGCGAAAATCTCTCGTCGTGGTGGTCGAGAACTCCGCACACCGATAAATCGCGTATTTGGTTCTTTAACACCTCCTCAAAAGACATTGAGGCGGATCACGTGACTTCGACAAGCAAGGTGAGAGGAAACAGACCCTGTTTCTATCTTAATGAGGAATTTTTTGCGAATGTCAAGATTGACGAAAGCTACATTACAGCGGACTCCGAAATTGCAAACATTCTTAAAAAATTCGACCTTGAAACATTGAGAAATGTCGGCTACAGCGACAAAATTTTGGTTATGCTCGGCGTTTTGAAAGGTTCTACCGAGCTTGCAAGCGTTTCCATTGAGGGCGAAGCGCAGGCAGGGTGCGAACTTACCGTAAAGTATGAACTTACAGAGGGTTTTGAACAGACGGAATACACAAAATTTACGTGGGAATATTCCGACGAGGAAAACGGCGAATTTACCGAAATTTCGGGTGCGGACGGCAAAACATTTACCGTCGGCGCGGATTTGAACAAAAAATATATCCGTGCAAGCGTTATGCTCGGCAACAGCGACGGCTGCGGCGAAAAGGTTTATTCCGACGCGGTGTATATCAACACCCTTGCGCCGGTTGTTGAGAACGTTAAAATCTCGGGCAGTGCTTTTACGGGCGGAAAACTTACGGTAACATTCGACACCGCAAGCGGTGCGGTTGACACCGAAAAGTCGCGCGTTATCTGGTATTGGACAGACAAAAAAGACGGCGAACTTAACGTAATAGACGGCGCAAACGGCTTTGAATACATGGTTGAAGATTACTGCGGCGATAAGTTTATCACCGCATCGGTTATACCGGCAAACTTTTACGATATTTTTGGCGACGAAGTTAAAAGCAGTGATTTTATTCACATAATTACTGCCGTTGACGAGTCAAAGCTTGAAACAAAGCTTACAAACATTAACTCGAGCGGAGAAATCAGCAGTAAATACGGTATTGAAATTTTAGACACCGTAACTCCCGAAAAATACGCGTTCACCATTGCAAAAGGCGTTAAATCGGAGAGCGGTGCGGAGGACAAAAAGGAATATATCCTTTTGAAAAGCGTAAACGCAAAAGACGGCGACGGATATTTTGTAATGGTCGGCGACGGTGCGCTTGACACAACCCAAGAGGGTACGGCGGTTAATGCGCTGGGAAGTATTTATCCCGGTACATACAACGGCGATGACCAGTCTATAATAGCTAAAAACTATCAACAGCCTACAAGAGCGTTTGACCCGACAAACGAGAAGTCGATTGCGTATTATCTTAATAAAGAAGACTATATGAAATCGCAGTTCCCCGTTATGTATGAGGGCGGATATATCAACGACCATACCTGGTACACAGAGCAGGGAATTTTGGAAAACGGCGAAATTGCCTATGCAGCGAACAGCAAAATTGCACTTATATCCGTTACGGAATATTTGCAGAATGCGGAAAGAATAAGTCCTAAAGTAAAGTCGAGCAGTACGTGGGGTTCTTCGATTTTCCAGACAAGAACACCGCACCCGACAAACGAAACGGCAAAATACAACAGCGGTATGTATACGGCTCCCTGCGTTTGGCATTTTGCGTCAAAAAGAGACGCAAAATCATATGCAAACGCGGAAAGCGTTGTTTATCTTTTCAATGCGCTTGAAAGACCTGTTTTCTATCTTGACGAAAGCTTTTTCAGAAACGTTAAGGTTGAAACGGGCGCAAACAGCGCGGTTGCGGACGTTTTAAAAGAGCTTATGCCTTATGAGGATATGCTCAAGATGGGATATACCGAAAAAGAACTTACCAAAATGGGAATTTCAAAAGATTATCCCACAGGCAAAAATGCGTCTTTGAAAGGTATATTTACGGCAGGAAACCTTGTTTGGTCGGACTATGAATTCAGCCATACAGACAAGACCAAAAAAGAAGGCAATACAAAATATCAGTGCTATATTTCAAACGGAAACGGTTTCGACAAGCTGGACGGCGAAACAAATCCGACATACATTTTAAAGACGGGCGACGTCGGCAAAAAACTTATGGTCGAAATTACGCCGTACGACGAGGACGGAAATATGGCAAAAACCATTTCGGCAGTATCGAAAAACGCAGTTTCCGCCGAAACGGATATTTCGTTTACGGGCTTTGACCTCGGCGGAATAACAGACGTTACCGCCGTGCAGATCGTTAATGCAAATGTAAAAATAAAGGCTTCAAAAGAGGCAAACATAAAACTGTGTGTCGGAATATACGACAAAAACACAAACAAATGTATTGCCGTAAATCCTGCGTGCGACGTAACCGTTGAGGCAGGCGAGAAAGACTATCCTGTTTCGGTAAGCGGATTTTCGGCGTCGGACGACAATTACATTAAACTTTTTGCAATATCCGAGGACGGCAGACCGCTTTTCGGAATTGACTGTTTCAGACGGTAACGGAGGTGTATATGCAAGTGAAAATAAAAAGAATTTTATCATCGGCGCTTTGTGTGCTTATGCTGGGCAGTGTATGCTATGCCGACAGCGTGAATGTTACATATGACCCGTTAACCGAGCTTATAAACGTAAACGGCAGTTTTGACGACACAAGCATAAGTGAGGCATATGTGCTTGAAGTGAGAAGTCTTTCGGACAATTCCGCGGTTTATACTGCCGTGGAATACGCCGAGAACGGAAAGTTTGACTTCAGCTTAATGCTCGGCGGTGTTTCGTCGGACGAATATTATGTTAGCGTTATGCCTTATTCGGGAGGCGGTGCGGACAGCAAAGACAAGCCGATTTTTGTTTCCTCTGCCGAGCAGAAAGACGATATTCTTAAAAACGTTTTGTCAAACCAAACCGATAAAACCGTTATGGCAAAGTTTCTTAACGACAATCTTAAATATTTCGGTTTGAATGCGGACAACTGCGATTATTTCAAGCTTTCGGCATCGTCTGCCGAGAGATGCGCGGAGCGTTTGCTTAACAAAAGTTTTTCATATGAAAAATACGGCGAATTTTTAAACGATTTAAACCTTTCGATCGGCATTGAAATGCTTGACAATGCGGACGACAGCAATGTTTCGGGAATTTTTGAAAAGTATATCAAATATTTCGGACTTGAAAACGAGGCTTGCTATCCCATATACTCGGGAAGTGACAAAAACGTGAAAAATCAGTCCGCCGTAAAGGCAATGGCTGTAAAAAGCTTTGTCGGCAAAGATATAACGGATATTTCGGCTGTAAGGAAGTATTTTAACGAAAATCTTCTTTTGGCGGCAATATCGAATGTATCAAGCCCCGGCGAAATTATAACGCATATTGACAATTACAAATCGGTAATTCCGTTTTCGACGGATACATATGACGCGTCGGATAAATCGGAAACCGCGGTTTATATAGCAAATCTTAAAAGAAACTACACGCTTATGCAGACGCTTAAAGATGATATTGACAGCGCGTACGGCGCGCAGACAAACGGAGGCGGAAACGGCGGAAACGGCGGTTCGTCCTCATCGTCAGGCTCAAAGGGCGGTTCGTCAAACGGATTTTTCTCGCCAGGTGCAAATACCGCACAGCCCGAGCAAAAGGGAAGCTTTAACGATTTGCCGAGTACCCACTGGGCATATGAGGTTATTGAGGGCTTGAAAGCAAAAGGCATTGTTTCGGGCGACGAAAAAGGAAATTTCAATCCCGAAAACAGCATTACAAGAGAGGAATTTGCAAAAATACTTGTGTGCGCATTCGGATTTTATGACGAAAACGCGGAGTGCAGTTTTGCGGACGCGTCGGGTCACTGGTCGTACAAATACGTTGCATCTCTTTACAAAATGGGAATTACAAACGGCATTGACGAAAGAAACTTCGGTGTCGGATTAAAAATCACCCGTGAAGATATGGCAACTATGTGCGCTAAAGCGTCAAAGCTTGAATCGGTAAGCGGTGAAATTTCGTTTGCAGACGGTTCGGATATTTCGGACTATGCACTTGCATACGTTGCATCGCTCGTTAAAAACGGCGCGGTTAAAGGCTTTGAGGACAACACGTTCAGACCTAAAAACAACGCGTCGAGAGCAGAGGCGTCGGCGGTTATATACAATCTTATAAAATAGGGGAGGAAAATATGAAAAAACTTATATTTAAAATTACTGCACTTATGATGTGCGTTATGATTTTTGCCTGCCCTGTTTTTGCCGATAATACCGATACCGTCGGAACGGCGGACGCTTTGGGCAGTGAATATGACGAAAATATCGAAACGCTTTCGGCGCTCGGTATTCTCGATTGGGATATTGACACATTTTCTTTAAGCGGTGATGTTTCAAGAGGAGATTTCACGCGCCTTGTGACAAACGTTGTGTCCAACGGACAATATTCCTCCGATATTTCGGTCGGCGTTTTTTCGGACGTCGGATTTGACACAGAGCTTGGAAAGGTTCTCTATACTGCGAAAAGCTACGGAATAGTGTCGGGCGACGGTTCGTCAAGCTTTTATCCCGACCGTGCCGTAACGTATGAGGAGGCATATAAAATTCTTGCCTGCGCGCTCGGCTATGACGAATATGCAAAATCAGCCGGCGGATACCCGACGGGTTACGTTATGGCGTGCATTGCGGCAGGTTTAAAGAGCGACAGTGTTTCGGCACTGTCGGATAAGCTTACTCCGTCATCGGCGGCAAAGCTTATAGTTGACGCGTTTGAATGCGATGTTATGAAAGTTGTGCTTACAGACGGCAAAACCGGATATGAAATCGACCGCAATGAAAAGTGGCTTTACGCTTCCAAAAAGATTATTTCGGACGAGGGTGTTGTTACTGCAAACAGTGCAACAAAGCTCACGTCTTACGGCGATATTGACAAGGGTTTTGTAAGCATTGACAAGGTAAGATACAAATGCGATAAGTCGTTTGACGCATTTCTCGGATACAATGTAAAATACTATTACACCGAGGAAAACGGAAACTGTGACAAAATTCTTCATATGACAAAGCAGTATAACGGCGAGCTTATAATTGACGCAAACGATATTGCGGACGGCACTCTTTCCGACAGGAAAATAGAATATTACACCGACGGCGGCAAAACCAAAAGGGTGAAAATCCCCATCGGTGCGAGCGTTATCAAAAACGGCAGAGCAAAATTAAGCTATTCCGACGATGTTTTTGACATTGACTACGGATTTATAAAGCTTGTTGACAACGACGCGGACGGAGAATATGAAGTTGTATTTTTAAACGAATACAAAAATATGATTGTCGGCGCGGTAAACACTACAGACAAAACCGCGGCAGACAAATACAACGGCACAACTCTCGATTTCACGCCGTATGAAAACGAAAAGGTTATACACGTCTATGACGAAAGCGGAAAGGAAAGCGAGTTTAAAAACATTGCGGAAAAAGATGTATTAAGCTATGCATTAAGCGATGACGAAAAAATTCTCACCGTTTATATTTCCAAATCCACAATCGAGGGAAAGGTTGATTCGTCAACTCAAATAAGAGATAAAAAATATTTCGGCATAAACGGCTCGGAAACGGCTCTTGCGTCCGACGCGTCTTTTGATACTTCAAGTATCAGAATTAACGCCGAGGGTATTGCGTACCTTAACGCTTTCGGCGAGATAACCGATTTTGTACTGAAAAACGAAGCGGACAATCTTATGTATGTAATCGAGGCGTATATAGATACGGAAAGAGCGTCGCACACGCTGAATTTGCGCGTGCTTACCTCAAACGGCGAAATCAAAACATACGTGTCGGTTAAAAATCTTCTTCTTAACGGAACGAGGTACAAAGACATCATAGACGGCGACAATATCCCGAAAGTTATAGAAAACGGCGGTCTTATGCTGATTGAAATTAACGACGAGGGACTGGTGAGAAAAATCGACACTCCCGACTCGGAGGGAAGTACACTCCATTCGTTCGGTCAGGTGAGCGAGCTTTCATACTGGAGCTCAAACAAAACTTTCGGCGGAAAATGGTTTGCCGAGGCAGGTGCAAAGGTGTTTGTAACACCCAAAGACAATATTTCTGCCGACGACGATTTTTACAGAGTTTCAACAATGAACGAATTTCAGAGCGACGTAAAATACACCATAGCCGGATACACCGTCGGCGACGACGCATATTATGCAAAGGCGATTGTTCTTAAAACCGACGACAAAGTGGTGGTTACGGGCAAAGAGGCTTTTGTTGTAAAATCGGTTACAAAAACCGTCAACGGCAAAGACGAAATTGTAAATATGATTGAGGTGGGCGGATATTCCACCGGTGAAAGAAAGTATGCAACAAAAGACGAAACAGTGCTTGCGGACGCAAAACCCGGCGATATTGTGCTTCTCAACATTGTAAACAGCGTTATAGACAAGGGCGAGGTTGTGCTTTACGCAAAAACTCTTACCTTTAACCCCGACAGCGAATTTGTAAAACGCTGGAACAGCGGTCTTACGTTTATGGCAGGTTCAAACTATAAATTCGGAAACGTTCTTTTCAGAAACAACACGCTTATATCCATCGTTGACGACGCGGGAATTGACAGCGCGGCGGGAAAAACAAGAAAAGATTACGCATATTCCGATTTCGAATACACCGACATTGCAAGCTCGGTTGTGTTCACCGTAGACAGAACGGCGCGCGATAAAAACAGTATGGTATATAAATCGGATAAAAACGCGGTTAAAGATTACCTTACTTTCGGAGAGACGTCAAAGGTGTATATTTACACGCGAAGCGGTTATCCGCGTCTTACGGTTGTTTACAAATAAAAGGAGGCAAATATGAAAAAGCTTATTTCATTTATAACTATACTTTCGGTTTTAATGACGTCGGTTGTTTGCTTCCCTTTGTTTGCCGAGGCGGTAAGTGTTCCGTCCGCAAAGCTTACGGACTATTGCACAAATCCCGATTATGACAACATTTTCACGCTCGAGAGCGATATAAATACCGATTATGTTCTTCTCGACAGGCTTTCGGACGGATTTTTGATTATGTCCGACAAGGTGTATGACGCGCAGAAGTTTGATGAGGACGCTGCGCAGAAATTTGACCCGAGCGACGAAAATAATGTTGCATACTACCTTAACAATGAGTTTTTCAAAACTTATATTCCCGAAGAAATGGGGGAGTATATCGCAGTAAGGAACTGGAAAACGGAGGGCGGAAACGTCAGCGGAATATGCCCGAACACATATTTTGCAAACTGCCGTATTTCTCTTTTGAGTTTTGAGGAATACAATAATTATTACAAAAAATTCGGCACGGTAGACCACGACAACGAAATTGACTGGTGGCTCCGCACGGGTGACGGCAACAAAAAAGAAAATGTCATTGCCGGCGGAGGTGTTTACACAAACTGGGGAAAGTTTGTTTCGACAGACGCGTCGCTTCAGTGCGGTTTAAGACCGATATTTGTGCTTACCGACGCATTTTTTGAAAATGTAAAGCTCAACACCTTTAAAATGGGAAAAAACGTTAAAAAAGCGCTTTTGGAAAACATCAGCGCACAGAGTATGCAAAAGGCAGGATACAGCCCCGAAAGACTTCGCGGTATCGGCTACGAAAGTATAAACGGCCCCGACGAAAAGGTGAGCATTACAATCCCCAACGAGCCGTATTATATGCAGGATCACGAATATTCCTATTTCAGCGTTAATATTTCGCACAGCGACACGACGGCGAGAAGCTACACCATAGAATATACCTCGGGCGAAAACAGCAAAAAAATTGATGTAACGGTCAAACCGTATAAGGCATACAACGGCAAAATTTCTCTTAAAGACCAGAAAAAAGGCGTTCAGAACCTTGACATCAAAATTATGCGTGACGGCGAGCTTGTAGGTTATGACAGCGCGAGAATTTGTCTTGTGGACTATTACAAACGCACACCGCTCGACAAATATTCGAGAATAGGTATAGGTATGCCGGCGTGGCACAGCATTGAAACGGCGAGCGGTGCCGGCGATGCGTACGATTCGTTTGTAAAGCTTTCTTACCGCATAGCAGAAATCGGCTTTACAAAGGCGAGAAACTCGCCGGAGTGGACGTGGGTTGAGAGCGAGCGCGGTGTATATGTTCTTGACGAGGACAGATACAAATATGCCGTTGCATTCAGAGAAAACGGCATTGAATATGTGCCTTTTAAGATAAACTTCGGAAATCAGGCGGTTACAAAGCGCGAAACAAACAACAAAATGGCGGCGCCGAACACCTGTGACGCAATTCAAGGGTTTGCAGACTATGCAACCAATGTTAAAAAGCTTTACGATAAGATTTTTTACCCTAAAATTGCCTTTAACACATACGAGGTATGGAATGAGCCCAACCTTAAAAATTACTGGTATCCGGATGTAAACTATCTTGAATATTCGCAGATGCTCAATGCGGTTACATACAAAATAATACGCGAAAATCCCGATGCACAGGTTATGGCAGGCTCTATCACGTCTGCAAATCAGAGGGATATTTTCGACGCTATGTACCGAAACGGTATGACGATGTACAGCGACCAGATTGCAATCCACCCGTATTCATATCCGAACGAACCCGACGAGAGATATGTTATAAGAACACCGCAGTATCTTGAAAAGCTTGAAGAATACGGCGGCTGGCTTGAGGTTGCGGCTACCGAAATAGGCTGGCCCACGTGGCAGTCGTACAATTCGGCAACCTACGACCAGCAGGCGGCGTATATGGTGAAAATGCTTGTGTTAAACGACGAACTCGGATTTATTATGACCGACGTTTTCTCGGCAAGAAATCAAGGCTTGCAGAAAACATATATCGAGCACGGATTCGGAATTTTTGAGTATAACGACCGCCCGAAACCGTCGGCGGCGTCACTGTCGTTCTTTAACAACAATGTTAACGACGCGCTTTATGCAGGTGAATTTGAAATTTCCGAGGGTGTAAGGTCGTTTATTTACAAACGTCCCGGAAAGAGCAGACCCTTTGCAATTTGCTGGGTTACCGACGACAGTAAGATAACACAGTACACATTAAAAGAAAAACAATATGCAACCGATATTTTCGGCAATAAGCTTGACGGCAAAACCGTTACAATCGGAAGAACTCCGATTTACATTTTCGAGTTATCCGATAGCTATTATATGAGAATGATTGCGCACGATATTTTGGGAATTTACAACGAACTTACCGAAAAACTCGGCGATAAATTCGATTTTTCGGCGGTCGGCGATTTGGCAAAAGAGGCGTCGGAATCGAATTTGAGCTATTCCGACACCAAAAAGTATATCGACAAATACTTTGACCTTGCCGAAAAGCTTACCGAGAAAGCGCTGAACGACGAAAATCTCACGCACGAAAATTCGGCGCTCATAGCGCATATTATGTTTAAAAAAGGCGAGTCTATGGCGGCGTCTTTGGAAAATATGGAGCTTGATTCAAGCGCGGGCGTTTTGCATTATGAGAAAACAAAAAATTCCGCGGCGGCAAAAAAGGGTGACGAACCCGAGGCGTCGCTGTTGTTCACCGACGCAATGCTCCGTTATGCGTACCGATACACAAGCCGTATAAAAGAAATCAAAAAAATGGACGATTTTGACGGCAAAAAAGAAAGAATGGGTTACTACGGCTATCTTTCCGACAAGGTTTGCGCACTTGCGGATATTATGCAAAAATACGAAATCCCCAATCCGTCCAGAGTGCTTTTTACTTATACACAGCAGACAAGACAGATTATGTATAAGGGAAAAGGCTACACAATCAAGGCGGAACTTGAAAATTTGCGCAACAAAGACTTTGACGGCACTGCGGTTTTGGTTGATGAAAACGGCGATGCGATAGGAGAGGAAGTTGCGGTTAAGGCAAAATCGGGTGAATGTGTTGACATTTACGTTGAAGGCACTGCGCCGAAATTGAGAGATGCGGGAACATATATTTACAATATTCTCTACAAAGAGGACGGAGAAGTTGTCAAAAAACAGGAGATTGAGGTTATATTAAAATCGCTTATAGATATTGACCTTATGGCGTCCGAAACAACTCTTTCCAACCTTAATTCGGTGACGGTTGAAGTTAAAAACACATTTGAGTCTGCCGTAAAAGGAAAAGTTAAGCTCACATCGCCCGAAGGCTGGGTTGTTGAGAGCGAGAAAGAAATAAACATACCGGCAGGTGAAACGCAGTATATTGAATTTAAAGTTGATTCTGCAAAGAAAGTGCCGTTTAACGAATACTGCTTTAACATAAGCGTTGAGGACGGGGAAGGCAGTGAACTTGCACATTGCGAGAAACTTCTTGACTTCAGAATTATGGTTTACGACGATAAGAATTATAATCCCGATACCTTTGACGGCGATATTGCAGGCTGGGAGGACGCATATCCCATTTATGTTGTATCGCCCGAAAATCCCGGAGATATAAACTCGTGGCTCGGCTGTGACCGCTCGCTTAAAATGCTTGCAAAATGGAACGAAAACAATATTTATATCCTTGCCGATGTATACGACGTTGTTCATAACAACACCTATACCGGTTCAAACCTGTGGCAGGGCGACTCTTTGCAGATTGCTTTCGATACATTTATGAACGGTCTTGCACCGGGAACAACAAAGGGTTATCAGTCGGACGACTATGAATTCGGAATAGGGCTTACACCGAACGGAATTGAAAATTATCAGTATGTTGCTTCCGATTCGCCTATCGGAAATATTGAAGAACATCTTTCCGCGGTTATACGAAACGACAAACTCGGAATTACGAGATACCTTATAAAGATACCGAACACTTACACCAAACAGCTTGCGCTTAAAGCCGGAAACAAATTCGGATTTAACATTGCGGTAAACGATTCGGACGTTCTTTTGAGAGAGGGTTACAGTCAGTATACAAGCGGAATATGCGACAGCAAAAATCCGTCGATGTTTAAGGCGTTCTCGCTCGTTACGAACGACTCTGCACAGACCGGCGAAACCGACAAAATTGCATTTTACGAAAAAGTGGAAGAATTCAGACAGGGCGGTAACTAATTTAATTTTAAAATGATCCAAGTAAAGACCGCTGTTAAGCGGTCTTTGCATTAACTAACCAAAATCAAAACACAGGAGTAACATTATGGGCAAATTAACGGTAAGCGTAACCGATTTCGGCGCACAGCCGAACATCAAGACTTTACAGCACGATAAGTTTCAGTCTGCCATTGACTATTGCTTTGAAAAAGGCGGCGGCGAGGTGACCGTTCCGGCAGGTGAATACATAATCGGCGACATCAGACTTCGCAGCAATATCACGTTTCATCTTTTGGAAAACGCGGTTATAATGGGGAGCACCGACCCGAACGATTATTTTAACATTAACAACGACAAAATCGAGCCGTTTGAACTGTATGACGTTTCAAAATGGGTGTGGAAGTCGGCGTCGAGAAATTCGCCCGAGGAACGCAAAAATTCGCTCTATTCGGGAAAATCCGTCTGGAACTGCGGTCTTATAAGAATTCTTGAGGCGGAGAACGTGACCGTTATAGGCGAAAAAGGTTCGGTCATAGACGGCAGAAATTGCTATAATCCGAGAGGTGAGGAGCATTACAGAGGCCCGCACGGGTTCAGCGTGCACAGGTGCAGAAATCTTCATTTTTCGGGATATACCGTTCAGCATACGGGAAACTGGGCGCACTGTATTATCGACAGCAAAAATATCACGGTTGATAATCTTACAATTCTCGGCGGTCACGACGGCGTGCATTTCAGAGGCTGTGACAATGCCAAGGTGCGAAACTGCGTTATACATACCGGAGATGACACCGTTGCAGGCTTTGACAATATCAATCTTCACGTTACCGACTGCGACGTATCCTGTGCGTGCAATGTTTTCAGAATAGGCGGACGGAACGTTCTTATTGAAAACTGCACCACCAAAGAGCCGGGCGATTACCCGTTTAGAGGAAACCTTACCGACGAAGCAAAGGCAAACGGCGCAAATGACTGTCCCGGTGCGAGAAAAAGAGCACATTCGTATTTTACGTATTTTGTAGACCAAACGAGAGAACTGCGCGCAAAACCGGGAAACATTATTATAAGAAACTGCACGGTAAGCGGTGCTGACAGGCTTTTAAGATTAAACCTTTCGGGTGTCGAAACGTGGCAAAAAGGTGTTCCGCCCGAGGACCTGACGCTTGAAAACATCAAAGCGGACGACGCAGGGCATTGGCTTAACGCATACGGCAACAACGGAAATGATTTGTTTAATCTCACGCTTAAAAATATCGATTTTACAATGCGTGACGGCTGTGAGGACAGAGGATTTATTATGCTCGGCGGATATAACAAGGTTCGCCTTGAAAACATTTCGCTTCACAATGTTAAGGGCAAAAAGCTTATAAGAACGTGGGGAGATAAGGACAAAATTTTTGTTGAAAATCTCACCTGCGACGGCGAAAAATGCGAGGATTGCATTGAGGCTGCCGATGATGAATTTGACAAAAGCTATGTTTAATAAAAAGACGTTTCTTTTTAATAAGAAACGTCTCAGACTGTCGAAAAAGTCCGGAAAAGTCTGGGCTTTTTCTTAATTATGTGATATAATGTTCTTGGGTGATGA
>ERZ773194.1747-NODE-1747-length-22626-cov-3.915378_pt1 | contig 22626 bp, 17 predicted proteins | sample MGYA00511240_ERZ773194 | MGnify/ENA primary metagenome ERZ773194 (study PRJEB29015, sample SAMEA2737774) | human gut metagenome | biome: human gut; feature: human-associated habitat; material: faeces | place: China | collected 2012 ... | reverse complement strand
ACAAGACCCTGGACAGGGTCCACAAGCTCGGAGACGGGACGCAGTGAACCGGAGGGGCCCCAGGCCCCTCCACAACCTTTTGCATCGGGTCGGAGACGGCCCGATATCATTCTTTTGAGATTTCAGAGGAGCTCGACCACGTCGCCGGCGCGGTCGACGATGATCATATCGGGGTCGGCCTTCAGCCAATCCTCCTCGGTGCATGATCCGGTGAGGACGCCGACGAACACCGCACCCGCGTCGCGGGCGGACTGCCAATCGGTCAGATTGTCGCCGACGTAGATGATCTCCTTCGGATCCACGCCGAGGCCCTGAGCGAACTGGCGCATGGCGATCGGAGATGGCTTTGCGTCGTCGTAGAACGAGTAGTCCCTCCCCATGACGAAATCGAATTCATCGAAGAGGGGGCCGAGGGCCCTGCGGGCGTACTCCAGACCTCCGCGGGTGAGTATGCCCACCTTTAGACCCTTCTCCTTGATCAGGGGAAGGGATTCGACGGAACCGGGGAACGGGACGGCCTCGGAGACGAACTCGCATTCGGAATCGAGACACTCGTCCTCGATCTCCTTGTAGATCCGCGGCCACTCGTCGATGCGGCCGTTAGCCTCGAGCCAGTTCCTTATCGGGGTCCTGAGCCTCTTGGCCCTTCCGCCGAAGTCGATCTGTTCGAACGGGATGTTGTGACGCTCCAGTACCCTGCAGTCCACGTTGTTGAAACGGTCGTAGTCCACACGGGTCTTGAGGAATGTGCCATCCATGTCGAATCCGACGGCCTTGAAGCGCCCTGCCATGAACAGGTGATGGCGAGGCTGGATTATACCATTGCGGAGGGGAAGCCGACGAGGGGGAGAGCCCCCGTCGGTGAAGACGTTTCCCACCGAAGAAGAGTCCGATGTAAGGAGGGGCCGGCGGAGGAATACACAAAACCGCCGGGACCGTGTTTAGCGTGATGTTGTGATGTCGTTGTGTGAATGTAAGAAATGAGATGCTTCGGATGAAGCGGTGAAGAGAGCGAACGATGACGCGATCGGATGAATGAGGTCCGTAGAAGACGTCTCCTGTTTCTGTTTGTGTTGGCGGGGGCCTTACGGCCCCCTAAGTTTACTATTCAGGTTACTGGATTATCCTAATTAGGATAATTTAGGGACTTCAGCTCCTCATGAGGCGCATGGCGACGATGACAGCCATGATGACGATCAGGACGACCAGCACGATGAGCAGGTAGTCGGTGATGGTCAGACCGTCGTCGTCCTTGTCCTCGGAGGGAGTGACGGGCTCAACGTATCCGGACTTCTCGACTCCGGAGAGGGTGAAGTCGGACTCTCCGGCGTTGCCGGAGACGGAGAAGGCGTTGCCGCTCTGGGCGGTTCCGGCCTTGTACAGGGTGGCGGTTCCGGACCAGCCGTTCTTCAGGGTGTAGGTGACCTTGTAGTCGCCTGCAGCGACGGTGGCGGAGTAGGCGTAGTAGTAGTCGTTACCGCTGCTGACGAGTCCATATGCCATGGCCTGTCCGTTGAGGTAGACGTCGGCGATACCCTCGTCAGCCTTGATGACGACCTTGTAGATCGCGGTGTCGATCTTGGCGTAGAGGTTCTCGTACTGTCCGACGGTGAAGGTCCAGACAGAAGTGACATTGTTGTCGGTACCGGTTGTGATCAGCTTTCCATCCTTGTCCTCCCATCCGACGAGCTTGACGTTCTTGACAGGAACGTTCTCAACGGTCACAGTGGAAACAGTTCCTGTAGTCTTAGTGTAGGCGGTGAACCAGACGGATCCGTTCACGTTGAATGCGGTCTTCTTCATGTCCTTGAGGACATCAGCGAAGGCGTCGTCGACAGCGGCTCCGCTGGAGACGAGGATCTTTCCGCCATCAGAGAGAGCAACAGGTCCATTGAAGGTCGCGGCTGCTCCGGTCAGGTCGTCATCGGAGATTCCGATGTACAGGTCCTTGACGTTCAGGGTTCCCGCGGCTGCGGTTCCGGTGGAAGCGGCGACGGTGACGGTTCCGTTGAGGTTCATCTGGTTATCGACGGTGAACGTCTTGGCGGAGGGGACATCGAGGATTCCGTCGACGGTGATGTAATCCACGGTGGCGGTTCCATCGACGGCGAGGGTCGCTCCGGCGGCGACGGTGACGTAGTTGAACCAGTTGTTATCAGAGATGGTGTTGGAGGTCACATTCAGAGCGTCGGCGCTGTAGACGGTGCCTGTTGCGATGGTGAGGGAATCTCCCTTGTCAGCGATCTCGACGGTTCCTCCGAGGTAGACCTTGGAGTCCTTCTCGTAGAAGGCGAATCCGTTGGCGTGGACCGCGGAAACGGAAGCATCGCCGATGGCGACGGATCCGGTGAAGTATCCGGTGGTTCCGGCGAAGACGAGCTTCATTCCGGACAGGGTCAGGGACTTGACGGTCAGGACGGTTTCGTTCGTCGGAGCGGCGTTCGTGCCGATGGCGATCTCGGTGCAGTCGTCGGTTCCGACGAATGCGGCATCTCCGGCGCTGACGGCTCCATTGATGGTGATCTTGGACGTGATGTCGGCGATCTCCTTCTGGGCGACGGCGAGAGACGAGATGACGTAGTAGGCCCCCTGCTCGTAGTAGGCTCCGGCGACAGGTGCGCCAGCGGTCAAAACAGCGTTGGAACCGGAAGTCTTAGCGGGCTGCACGTTGATGTAGTTGTACTTGACAGCGGACATCAGCTTGCCGTTGACAACAACGGTGCTGGCGTACTGGCTGGTAGAACCGTCTACAAGCTTCAGGTTCATGGGCGTGAGAGCGAAGGCAGACTCGGCAATGATCTGAGCGTCGGTCTTCAGGACTCCGTCAATGGTCAGCTTGACTCCGTTCTTGAGGGTGATCTTGTTCTCTCCGGCAACGACAGTCACTCCCTCGGGAATGACGGTGTCGGCGGTGAGGGTGCAGTCCCCTGTGAGGGTGATGGTCTCTCCGCTCTTGGCCTCGGCGAGAGCGTTGGCCAGGCTGGTGTACTTGACCCATCCGTCCTTCTTGACGTTTCCGTCCTCTCCGAGCTCCTCGGATTTGACGTTGGCGGTGATCTTGGTGATGTTCTTGAGGTCGGTCTTCTTCTCTGCGAAGAGGGTTCCGTTCACGATGATCTCGGCACCGTTCTTGACGGTGGCGCCGGATGCGACGGTCAGGGTCTTGTCCTCGCTGACGGTGACCTTGTATCCTCCGAGGTCCAGAGTGGCCTCGGCGGGGATCTTTCCGTCTGCGGAGACGGTCTGGTCGGCCTTGAGGACGACGTTCTTGACACCGGCCTCGTTCATCTTGACGATGGCTGCGTCGAGGGTGACGTAGTGGTAGGTCTTGACGGTGCTTCCGGAGACCTTCTCGGAGGTTTCATAGAGAGCAGCAACGACGTTGTCGACAGGTGTAGCGACACGGGTGACCTCTCCGTTCTTGGAGACAACGATCTTTCCTGCGTTCTCGATCTTGGCATCCTTGCCAGCGGAGAGCATTCCGGTGACGGAGAGCTTTCCGGTCTTGTTGTCGAGTGTTACGTTCTCGCCGAGGGCGACCTCGCCGATGATGGTGACGACAGACTTCTCCTTCGCATCAGCAGCAGTGGAGTTGTTAATCTCGATGGTCGCGCTGACCTTCTTCTCACCGGTGGCGGTGTCGACCGCCTTGTAGGAGACTACTGGGGATCCGGCGACATCCATGTACTTGGAGTACTGCTTCTCGTTGTAGATTCCAACGGCGGCATTGGCCAGGCTGTTGGTCGTGGTCTTGGATTTCGCGGTTCCGACCGAGGAGACGACCTTGAGGCCGGAGACGCTGACCTTCCATTCGTTGGAAGCGGACTCCATCGTGGGCGTGATCTTCACGGAGTTCTCGGACGGGACGGTGACCTCGACGGTCTCTCCGGAGTCGCGGTAGGTGGTGAGGACCATTCCGTCATCGGTGATGTCGAGGTCCGCGGTGGCGTTGGCGAGCTTGGTGTAATTGATGACATCGACGGCTGCTCCGTCGGCGGTCTGGTAGATGGTAGCTCCGGACTCAGCGGGAACAGAGGAGTCGATGGTGACAGTTCCGGCGTTGTAGATGTTGGAACCGGCGATCAGTCCCTTGACATCGAGGGTGGCGGACTTGTCGACGACGACCTTTCCACGAACATCTGTTGTGATCTTTCCGTTCTCGCCGACGGTGACGACACCGTCCTGGGCGATGGTCAGGACTCCGGTGGAGTACTTGGAAGAATCTGTGGCCGTGGTTTCACCAGCCTTGTAGTAGCTGGCGACTCCGATTGCGATCTCACCGTTGTTGACGATGGATCCGGAGACGGTGACATCCGCCTTGACGATCTCGAGCTTTCCGGCATCTGCCGCGGGAGATGTGGATGCTTCCTCGATCTCGAGGGTTCCCTCGACGACGAGTTCGGCGGAGTTCGTAAGGATCAGCTCTCCGCCGGCCATGATGGTCAGCTTGGCGCCCTCGGGGACGACGAGCTTCCCGGCAACGGTGACGGTGTCGTAGATGTTCAGTCCTGCATCGAGGACGGTGACGAGCTGCTTCTCGGAGAAAGAGAGGTCCTTCTCGGTGTCTCCGGAGACCTTGATCTCCTTCATGTCGGACTCGGTGTAGGAGACGCTGTTGGCGGAAGGAGTGATAGCGATCTCTCCGCCGGACATCTGGACGAGCTTACCGTTGTTGGTGATGGCTCCAGTTCCGGATTTGAGGAGCTTTCCGTAGACCTCGACGGTAACGTTGGGTCCGACGGTGAGGTTGCCGGAAACGGTCATGGTCTTTCCGGCCTTGACGACGACGGTCCCCTCACCGCTGAACGTGACGTTTCCGGTGATGGTGACATTGTCGATGACGACGGTGGTGTCGCCCTTGACCTCGATGGATCCGGCACTGATGGCACCATCGGTGATCTGGACGGATCCCTTGGCGATCTTGACAGTTCCGATGAAGTCCTTGAACTTGACAGACTGGTTGGCGGCGTCGCTTCCGGTCTTGATGGTTCCGTTGTACGCAGAACCAGCAACGAGGGTCAGAGTCTTGCCTTCAGGGACAAGGAAATCGCCGGTGGTTCCGATGTAAGTGATATCGGCGATCTTGTCGCCCTTGAGAGCTTTGTTGGCATCTGCGGGGGTGTTGACGGTCTGTCCGACCACAGCTCCCTTCGCGTCCTCGACCGTGATGTTGTAGGCCTCGGCGGTGGCAGTCAGGAAGATTCCGGAACCTTCGGGGGTGCCCTTGATCACTTTATTTCCGACCGAGTCGGCATCGAAAGTAATCGAGTTCTTGACATAGAGTCCCGAGATGATCGGAATCGCACTGCAATTGGGGTTCTGAATATAGTCGCCCGTTACGATTATCCTGCCGTAGGTGGCAGGAGTCGCAGGTGTAGCCGCAACTCCTTCGCCAGATGCTTTAACAACAGCGGTACCCAGGGTGATGATGGAACTCATACCGTCGAGCATCAGACCGTCGGTGGTGAGTACGGAATCCCCGGTGATGGAGACCTCTCCCTTGACCTTCACACCGAAGATCGGGCTTGCAGTGGTGGAGGGGTCGTTGACCTGCCCCTCTTCGTCGATGGATGCGATGACAGTACTGTTAGTGATTGTGAGATTTCCGGTGCTATGGGACCTGATGGCAACCTCGGAACCCTCTACATCCACGTACGAATTCTGAATCGTCAGGCCGGCTCCATCGTTGTAAAGACCCCTGTTTCCTCCCTCGGAGACGATCTTAGTAGTCTTGGTTGCGTCATCGCTGTTTCCGATCGTGAGGGTCTTTCCCCAGAGTCCGAAGACCCCGGTGCTGAGGTTGAGATTCAGCTCCGCATCGGCAGCGGTAGAAGAGATAGTGAGAGATTTCTGGTGAGCCTTGATGGCTGCATCTCCCTCTCCTCCGGATTCGTCGGCTACACCATAGACGGTGATGGTGTTCTTCCCGGTGAAGGTGACATCCAGATTCTGAGAATCGGAGTAGAAGATCTCCTTTCCGGTGTAACCGTTGAACGCAAGTTTTCCGTTTTCGGAATATGTCCACTTGCTGTCTGCAGGAGTGGATATGGCATTAGCTCCAAGGACAATCTTGGTAGAGACCTTGGAGAAGTCGAAAGTCAGAACAGTTTTAGTAGATTCTGTTCCCTTGGTAATCTCGATTGTCACCACAGAAGAGTTATCCTTGGGGATGAGGAATGAATAACCGTCACTCAGCTTTCCAGCTTCGTATTGTTTCTCTTTGACACCATTCTTAATTGCTGGCTCTGCATCATAGAGATTCAGAACCGACGGGTTTGTCTGCTTAATTGTGTATGCAACGCTGTTGTCAAATCCGGTAATGGTAATGGCAGAATGCAGGTTCAACGCAGCCTGATTCGTTTTCTGGTACTCCGAAAATGAAGCCACGAATTCGGTAGAAACTCCGGCAATTGTCTTGGCAGTAGCAGAACCGCTGACCGTGATCTTAGTCGCATCGCTGGTTCCGGGAACAACATCGAGCGACGACTCGTGCGCAACGCTGAATCCGGTTTCGCCGATTTCTGTCGAAGGAACGGTTCCTTCGACATTCGCGGGTATGATCACAGCGAACGCTGCGAACGCAACCGCTAGGACGGCGATTGCCGCCATGAGCTTCTTGGAGGCGCTTGCCCCCCCCCCATGGCGGGGTTCGTTTTCGATTTCATGTGTATTACCTCCGGGCTCTCACCCCGGATACTCGCACTCGGCGCCCCATCCCTCTCCGGATCGGCATGGCTTCGTGCTATGGGAGGGTTAGAATCGTCCGATATTAACCCCGAAGGGTCCCTCGCTCGGACTCCGTGCAAACAAAACAGGTAAAAACCGTGCTCCGAAGAGGAAGGAACGGCACTTGCACGAGATGCCGTCCTCCCCTTCGGAAAGTTTCACCGGGGAGGCCACATGCCCCTGAGCCTGGGGCCTTCCCTGTCCCCGTCCATGGTCCAGACCTCCATGCCGGGGATGACCATCCTCACTGCGGGAACATCCAATTCAGAGCGCGTAAGATCAACGGCGATGACATGCTCGAACCCGGCCTCCATGAGCTTCCCGAGGACCACCTCGATGTCATCCAGCACATCGTCCGTCGCCTCGTTCCTGAGATCCGACAGACGCACCGATCCATCCGAGTGCGCGTACCACACGCGGTTCGCCGCCTTGATCCTCTCGTAGCCCATGTCCCGGGTCGCCCTCTGGAGCTGGGCGTTGATCTTCTTGCCGTCCTTGTGGGTGGCGCGGCTCTGCGCCACCTCCGTGATCGCGCGTATGGCCGCGATCTCCGGATTCAGATGCGTCCCGACGCCGATGGTCAGCATCTCCGGGTCCTTCGTACGGACGTCATCGGCAGCGGCCCCGATCGTGGTCACACCGGTATCGCAGGTCAGGTCCTTCAGATGGATCTCCACCCCGCGCTCCTCGAACTTCTCCAGGAGCCTGCCGGGAACCGAATCCGGATCCACGACGACATCCCTCACGGATTCGTTCCTGTATTCCGCGATGGACCACGCATCCCTCTCGATCAACTCGAACGTTCCGTGGAGGACGGCCTCCTCCATCGTGTTGCCTGCCGCTATGCCGTTGGTATGGAACTTGAACAGCTGGAGATCCGTATCGGGCTTGTACGGATAGAACACATCGCATGCCGGGACCCACATCTCCTGTCCCCTGAACAGCTCGTATCCCGGCGTCCAGGCGATCTCCGCACCCTGCAGCTTGTCCAGGGCCCAGATGGGCAGGATCATGTCCGCGGGGTTCACGGTGGGCATGACCTCGCATGCCTGCTCGTAGGTGCCGTAGGCGACGACATCGTCGTCCCTCCTCTCCGCGCTGTACCTCTCGATGGATTCCATGACAGCTGAAGCTTCAGCCTGCTCGCGGGTCACTCCCTTGCCGTTGTAGTACTTGGGAACCCCCAGGGCGGTCTCCTGTCTGTCGACGGAGAACACCGGGATCCCGATGTCGTCCTTGGAGGTGATGTCCTCCGGCTCCCCCAATCCGGCCGTCTTCAGAAGCGGAAGGACCCTGGCGAGGGTCTCCTCCGGCGGTACGTTCCTGATCCCCGTCTCCGGGGAGTACTTCGGACAGCGCTTCAGCTCGAGCATCGTGCATCACCGATCGATATATCGCCGGGTGACGGTAGTAGCCCCCCTTCTGTTTCAGACGGCATTCAACTACGCATCCTACCCGCAGGTCCCGGGCCGGTCTACCCTGCTGTGCGGACTTGCTCCGGTGGGGAGTCGCCGTTTCACCAAATCCCGGGGAACGTCGCCGCCTGACGGTTCATCCTGTCTGCCCGGTCTGTGTCGTTTCTGTGCCCTTGCCACGGCTCTCGCCGTATCCGATTTCCGGATCCACCTTGCCCTTGGAGGAGGGAACTTCCTCAGCTGGCTCGCGCCTACCGTCGGCCGTCCTCCGTCTCCCGGCGACCCTCCCATGGCGACTTGTTAGATAATCCCATCGGATGGGTATGGATTCGCCGAACGGCTCCGATCATATGATCGAGACGAATCCGCCGAACGCCTGTGGGGATCCGATGACCACATCGCCGTCCGCGGTTATCGTCTTGGAGACCGCCACCTCGGTGGAACCTCCGGGACCGGTGCGGAAGACCTGGATGATCGACGGAATCCTGATGCGATGTACCGCTCTCGGCACCGTTATGGTGAACGCTCCTTCGACACCGGCCCATTGTGAGGACGTGAAGGACATCACATACGGCGATTCATCGGAACGCTGGGGGATCGTCGGAACCTCGGCGATCCCCGCGTAGACGGGTATGAGCTCCGCACAGGAGAGATGGATGTTCTTCACCGCCTTCCCGCCGCCTGTCGCCATCGAAACGATGAACGCCGTCCCCGGATGATACTTCTCCACATAGACGTCCAGACTGGCATGGCGCTTCGGGATCTCGGATTCGACCCCTACCGGGATCGCGCCATCGCTTCCGTCTATCAGGAAATCCACCCCGTTCCGTCCATTCTTCCAATAGAACGCTTCCTCCAACCCGCCGCTCATCATCTGACATAGGACGTAATTCTCGGTCATGGCGCCCTTGTACAGCCGATCCTCTTGAGCATCGCTCTTGACGAAGGAGGCCTTCCTCCCAGACATGACCCTCATCACTCCGATATCGCAGAGATAGACCTTGAAATCGGACGGGCTGCAGACGTTCTTCAGCGGAACCGACGGATCCTCGACCATGGGAACCCTGTACGCAAGACCTGCATCGATGATTCATTGCAACGCTTCCGAGAGACCTTCCCTACGACCGCCGCTCATGGCCCGGGCGAACATGAACTTCCGATTCTCCCTGCCGAGCTGCATCGGTATCGAACCCCACACCGCCGTGAGCTTCGGAAGAAGCTCCGGCGCATGCTTGGCGAAGTCGTCCCTGTAGTCCCTCTCGATGTTCTTCAGCTTCCGTGTGACGGCGGACTCGTTGTGGTTGGCCACCCATGAGGACACAACATCAGGCAATCCTCCGACCACGTAGTACTGGCGGAGACAGTCCTCTATTCTGACGCGGAAAGCCTCCTCCAATCCCTTTGACGGATCGATGGAACGGATCATCTCGCACAGGGAATCCTCCCCGCAGACCTCCATGAACTCAAGGAAGGACATCGGATACATCTTCAGACGGTCCACCTTGCCCACGGGGAACGATTCGGACTCGGCCATCAGTATCCCCAGGAGGGAGCCGGCGCAGATGACATGCTGTTCCGGGATCTCCTCGGAGAAGTACTTCATCGCGGTGAGTGCACGAGGGCACGTCTGGACCTCGTCCAGGACTATGAGCGTCCTCCCGGGGACTATCCTCCTTCCCAACGCGATTCCGATGTTCGTGATGATCCTCCTCGGATCCAGATCGTCTCCGAAGAGAGGGCGGAGGTCCTTCCTGCGCTCCAGATCCAGATACGCCAGGGATTCGAACTCCCGGTTCCCGAACTCCTTGAGTATGTACGTCTTACCGCATTGGCGCACACCTTCCAGGATCAGCGGCTTGCGATCCGATCTGTTCTTCCAGTCCAGGAGGTCCGCGTAGATCCTGCGCTTCATAAGGGATGAAGGCGTTTCATGTATTTATCCTTTCAAAAAATGCAGAATTCTACATTTTTTCATAACGAATTTGATATTGTTATATCGTGGTTAATTTCGATTTTCGGTACTATTATTTTAAGCATAGATATGTTTGTTTTTAAATCTACCTTTTTCATACCCCTTGTAATATTATTGCATTTCCGTCACTCGTGAATCTCTTTCGGGTTTTACGATTGTAGAATCGTATTCGTACATCTTCGACCTTGGAAACGGCTTTAGACTATGATTCCATCCGAGACATCATGGAGAAGAACACCCGGAAGAAGACGGAGGTCGCCGTCATAGCCGTCGCCCTGATCCTTCTGTTCGCTTCCATACCCGTGATGTATCTTATGACGGACGTTCCGCCCGCGGTGATTGCCGTGGCGGCGGTGATCTACATCGCGCTGGCCGTAGGCGTCGCCTACTATTCGCACCAGAGGATGACCGAGATAGAGGAGGGATTGGACGATGCTGTTGACCACTACTGAGAATATACCCGGCAAGAGCTACGAGATACTGGGGATCGTGAAAGGGAACATGATCCAGACCAGGAACATCGGCAGGGATATCGGCCAAGGGCTGAAATCCATGGTCGGAGGAGAGTTGAGCACCTACACCGAGATGATGAACGAGTCCAGGGCCGTCGCCACCAAGAGGATGGTCGAGGAGGCCGAGAAGCTCGGTGCGGATGCCGTCGTCATGATGCGCTACTCCACATCCACCGTGATGCAGGGCGCGGCGGAGATCATCGCGTATGGAACCGCGGTGAGATACGTCTGAAAAACCTGAAGGGTCGCCTTATTCGGCGATCATTTAATCCGCGGGGCTCGCCCCCGCAGGACATATCTCGACGAGTTCTTCGGACCGATGCGTTCGACGCGTCCGTCCTTCACCATCCTCCCGACCACCAGCTCGATGTACTCTCGGAGATGTCCGGCATCAGGACGCACAAATGCATGCGCTGACGAGTTGGAACATGCAATCCTCCACCTTATCGTGCGGATCCGTCTTCATACGTCTGATCACCCCTCTGAAGCATCTCTCGTGATGACCGCGTTGTTCCATTTCCATCCCTTCGGGAACTTCCATACGTTCCATTTCCATCCCTTCGGGAACTTCCATACGTTCTCTTTTGGTCCCTTCTGGAACTTCCATACGTACGTTTATATCCTTAATGTCTGATAATCGATTGTGATTTTCAAAAGAAGAATCCATGATGAAATCAAAGAGTGGAAGGAACTTGACGATGGTAGGACAGCACTCTTGATCGAGGGGGCCAGGCGCGTAGGCAAAACCACCGCAGCCGTTGAATTCGCCAAGGCCGAATACAAATCCTACATCATCGTGGATTTTTCTGAAGTCGGTGACGATGTACTGAAGATCTTCAATGATCTCTCATCCAACCTGGATCTGTTCTTTCAAAGGCTCCAACTCGCATACAATACCAGACTATACGAAAGAAACAGTGTGATCATATTCGACGAGGTGCAGATGTTCCCTAAGGCAAGGCAAATGATCAAGCCCCTCGTGAAAGATCATCGCTACGACTACATCGAAACAGGCTACCTCGTGTCTCTGAGAAAGAACATAGCGAAAATCCGCATCCCCTCCGAGGAGCACCCTATCGAGATGCACCCCATGGATCTCGAGGAATGGCTATGGGCCAGAGACAACGAGGCCGGATTCGAAATGCTGAAGGAACTGCTCGAGTCCAAGACACCTCTGGGCCTGCATACCCACAAAGCCCTGATGGAGGAATTCAAGACGTATATGGTAGTAGGCGGCATGCCTCAGGCCGTTGAGAGGTTCATCGAGACCAATGACATAATGTCCGCAGAGAGGGTAAAGGACGATATCCTCAAACTGTACGACTCGGATGTCATGAAGCTGCCTGAGAAGGCGAGAGACAGGGCAGAAGCCTTATTCCATTCCATCCCGACGAACCTGTCATCGCAGAAAAAGACCTTCAGCCCGGGAAGAATCATGAAAGGTGCCCGTAGCAAGTCCTTCACGTGGGCCATGGATTGGTTCATCAAAGCGAAGATCGTCAATCCGTGCTATCTCTGCAACGACCCCGACGTCACTGTAGCTCTGACTCGTGACGCCTCCCGCCTGAAGCTGTACCTCCTCGATACCGGCCTTCTGATCACACTGGCCTTCGGCAAGAACAAGAAGATGCTGGAAGAGGCTTACAAGAATCTGATAGCCGGCAGACTGTCCATCAACGAGGGCATGTTCTTCGAGAACGTCGTTGCCCAACAGCTCGTTGCCAAGAACAGCGACCTGTACTTCCATGAATTCAGAGATGGAGACAGCCAGCTCTATGAGATAGACTTCATACTTCCTGGATCCAAAGGAATCATGCCAGTGGAGGTGAAATCATCCGTTTCCTCCAAACACAGGTCTTTGGATCTGTTCATGGACAAATACGGTTCCCGTATCGAGCAGGCCTATGTCATCCACACCAAGGATCTGAGAGAAGACGATGGCATCCTGTACATCCCCGTATACATGGCAGGTCTCCTCCGCTGAAATCGCTGTGGGGAACGATGTCGCAAGCGTTGGAGGATGGTTTTCGCATCCCTGACCTTTTTCCGTTCATAACACCTACCCGATCGCATGGCAGGCGAGGAACCGTCCATCACCATAACCGAGAACGGCCCGTACATCGTCAGAGGGGACGTCCCATTGAAGGAGGCATCCATCGTCCGTGTCGAGAGAGGCTACGGATGGAGAATCGTCCGCGAGATCCCCCACGGAGAGACCTACGCCCTGTGCAGATGCGGCCGCTCCAGGAACGCCCCGTTCTGCGACGGCTCCTCCCACAGGAGGTTCGACGGCAGGGAGAGGGCGGATCGCAGACCGTTCTCCGAGAGGTGCGACAGATTCGAAGGCCCGGACCTCGTTTTGGAGGACGACCGCAGATGCTCCCTGTCGAGGTTCTGTCACAGGGATGCAGGGACCCCCTGGAAGCTCCTCCCGGCATCCGATGATCCCCGGATCAGGGAGGAGGTGATCCTCGGATGCGTCGGATGCCCTTCGGGAAGGATGGTCCTGAGGAATCCCGAAGGGAACCTCATAGACAGGCCATCGGAACCGGAGATATGGATCGTCCAGGACCCGGGGAAGGGGGTCTCCGGAGGGATCTTCGCCATGGGAGGGATCGAGATGATCGGAACGGACGGAACCCCCTACGAACGCAGGGAGAGGTCGGTGCTCTGCAGATGCGGAGCATCCGGCGACATGCCGTTCTGCGACTCGTCCCATATAAACAGGATGTTCAGGGACGACAGGAACAGGAAGAGGGAATGAGGGGTCTCCCCCTCGGTTTCATCAGGCCCTGGGGCCCCTGGAGATCACTTCGTCGACATCGTCCATGTCCTGACGGACCTGCCTGTCGACCTTCTCGGTGTCCTGCTTGATCCCTTCCAGGGACGGTATCGGACCTAGGACGTCGTCGGCCTTGCCGACGGCGGACTCGATGTCGCTCATGTCGGATACCGGCCTGTCCGGCACCCTTGCGGCGGTCCCCATGTAATCCGATATCCCGTCGACGAGCCTAGTGAGCTCCATCGGGAAGAAGATCTTCGAGGACTCGCCCTTCCCGACCTCCTGCAGGGTCTGCATCGACAGGACGGACAGGGCCTTGGAATCCATCGTAGCGGCTCCGACGGAGAGGATCCTCAGCTTCTGGGCCTCTCCCTGTCCTTCCAGGATGGTGGCCAGCCTCTGACCCTCGGCTTCGAGGATCATCGACTGCCTCTTCCCTTCGGCCTCCAGGATCATGGACTTCTTCTTACCCTCGGCTTCGAGGATGGCGGCCCTCTTGAGACCGTCCGCCTCCAGGATGGCCGCGCGCCTCTTCCTCTCGGCGGAGGTCTGCTCCTCCATGGAGTCCTTGACCTTCCTGGCGGGATCCACCTCCCTGATCTCCACGGCCTCGATCTTCACACCCCACTTGTCGGTGTTCTCGTCGAGGATGTCCCTCAGGCTGACGTTGATCCTCTCCCTGGAGGAGAGGATCTGGTCCAGCTCCATCTCCCCGATGATCGACCTCAGGGTGGTCTGCGCCAGGTTGACGGTGGCGAGACGATAGTCGGTGACCTCGAAGAACGCGTTCCTCGGGTCCGTGACCTTGATGTATATCACGGCATCGACGGCCACCGGCGAGTTGTCCTTGGTGATGACCTCCTGCTTGGGGACATCCAGCACCTCGGTGCGCAGGTCGAGCTTGACGACCTGGTTGATCAGCGGGCAAACGAAGTTGAGTCCCTGGTTCAGGACCCGGACGTACTTCCCCAGCCTCATGTAGATCGCCTGCTCGTAGGGCTGGACGATCTTCACCCCGCTGAGGAGCATCGCCACCACCATGACTATCATCACGATGGCGACGCCTAGGAATGCGCCTTCCATTGTCTCTCCTCCTATCAGATTCTGCGGACGTGGACGTGCACGCCCTCGCTGCTCTCCACTTCCACGAGCTCCCCCTCTCCGATGGCCTCATCGGAGGTGGCGGACCAGGTGTCGGAGTCGATCTTCACCTTCCCCTTCATCGTCCCCGGTTCCGTGGGGACGACGACCTTCCCGGTCTTCCCGACGAGGGATTCCGTCACCGTCGTCGACGGCGGCATCGGCTGGGCCAGCTTATGGTACAGCTTGATGGTCGCCAGAGTGACCGGGAACGCTACAGCCACGGCCACTATCGGGGACCATATGGTAAAAAGGACATCGGGAACGAATACTCCGATCAGCCCCAGGATCACGAGGACCACTCCGGGGATGAGCATGAACGCACCCGGGCTGAACGCCTCTATGATGATGAAAAGGGCGCCGGCCACTATGAGAACTATAGCTACGGTGAACGGGTCCATGAGGGGAACGATGGCGTTACGCGTATAAAGACGTTTGCGGATTCGCTACTGAAGATGCTCATGGAATGCGAACTCGTGCACAAGGGCGAACCGGTCGCCGTTCTGGATATCGACAGAAACGGGCACATCCTCGGCATCACGGGCGTCATGTGCATCGAGCACATGCCTCCGGGGACGGTCTACGACGGCGAAGCCGACTTGGACGATCTGAGGAGGTGGTGGAGTGATCGTTGCATCACTGACGGCCACCCCGGGATCGGAAGACTCCTCGGATCCCTCCATGCATCGGATCGCAGAGAGCTGTTGACGGGATCGCAGGCTCTGAATCTCTCCGACCAGTACTGGATCAGGAGGGATCCCGCCACGGAGTGGGAGGATGCGAGCTTCTTCCGGAATCCGTTCCCTCCCGACGTGGGGGATGTCCTGTTCGGATCCGAGGCGAAAGGGATCGATCCGTCCTCTCCGGACATCGCGACCGACGGGGTCCTGAGGAAGAGATGGTCTATCATAGATGGCGAGAGGTGTCTGGTCAAATCAGGCACCGAAGGGGTCCTGCAGGAACCCTTCAACGAGGTCATAGCCAGCATGCTGATGGGATCCCAGAACATCCTCCACACGGGATACCGCCTGGAATGGATCGACGGCCTTCCCTGTTCGGTGTGCAAGGACTTCATAACAGAGGATACAGAATTGGTGACGGCCGCCCGTGTAGTGGATTCGAACGTCGCCGTCACCAACGGCTCCTATCGCGACGAGTACGCCCGCATCTGCAAGGAGCTCGGGATCGATGCGCACCTCGAACAGATGGATCTGATCGACGCTATCATGATGAACACGGACAGGCACCTCGGGAACTACGGATTGATCCGGGATGCCGAGACGCTGGAGTACCTCGGACCTGCTCCGATATACGACACCGGCACATCGCTGATGTGCAGGACCGCGACGGAGAACATCGTCGGAGCGATCCCTTCGATGGCCGACGACATCTCCAAGGACGGCAGGATCTCGGGACGGGATCTTGAATGGATCGATATCGATGCGATGCGCGATACGCTCCCTGCGATCGAGAAGCTGCTCCGCACCGGAGCGGAGCGTCTCGACGGTCGCGGACTATCGCCCATGAGAGCGGACGCCCTCGCATCCGTCCTTGACAACAGGATCGATGGATTGGAGAGGCTCATCCGGTCTTCTCGTCGTCGATGAACGACTTGTCGACCTTCTTCCTCTGACGGCCGCCGGTCTTCTTGAGCTTACCCTGGTTCATCGCCCACTCGAAGCTCTTCTGCTCCGGAGGCGTGATGAGCACACGCTCGCCCTTGCCGTACTTCCTTCCCGTCGCCCAGTTGGTGAACGGGGCGATAACGCGGTATTCGTCGGCATCCATGACGATTTCGCGGACGTTCGGCCTGCCTTTCATCTCCGAGTACGTTCCGGAGAACTCGGTGGTATGGCCGTCCTTGACCTCGATAACCTTCGTGCATACGGTGTCGAGGAAGTACCTGTCGTGGGTGACCGTTATCACCGTTCCGTCGTACTCGTTCAGAGCCTCCTCGACGGCATGCTTCGCAGGAATGTCGAGGTAATTGGTGGGCTCATCGAGCACCAGGAGGTTCGTGGCATCCATCAGCAGGGCGCACATCGCCACCCCGGCCCTCTGTCCTCCGGACAGGGTGGACATGGGACGCTCCACATCGTTCCCGAAGAGGAGGAACCTGGCGAGCATCCTCCTCGCATCGGCCCTGCGGTCCTTGCCTACGATGAGAAGCAGCTGCTCCTCCGCGGTCAGCTTGGGGTCCAGTGCCTCATGATGCTGCGAGTAGTACCCGACCTTCGCCCCGGGAGCGACCCACAGGTCCCCGGTGGACGGTATCTCGCCGAGAAGAGCCTTCACGAGGGTGGACTTCCCCTCGCCGTTCGCTCCGAATATGCCGACCTTCTCGCCCTTCTGTATATCGAGATCCACATCGGAGAGGATCCTCCTGCCTCCGAGATCCACGCACAGGCCCTTGGTTATCAGAACGTTCTTCCCGGATTTCGGAGCGGATTGTATGCGGACGGTGATCTCCTGGGCCTTCTCGGGCTTCTCCTTGACCTCCATCTTCGCGATCATCTTCTCGCGGGTCTTGTGGGTGGTCATGTACCACTGGTCCTGATGAAGCTCGGCGGCGATCTCCTCCTGCTTCTTCTTCTGGGTGGCGTACTTCCGGTACTCCTTCTCCATCCGGTCCAGGTCGATCATCTTCTTGGTGATGAAGTCCGAGTAGTTCCCCTTGTACTCGCGGGACTTCCCGCGGTCGATCTCCAGCATGCGGGTGGCGATCTTGTCGAGGAAGTACCTGTCGTGACTCACCACGAGTACGGCGCAATGGGATTTGATCAGATAGTCCTCCAGCCACTCCACTGTGGTGATGTCGAGATGGGAGGTGGGCTCGTCCATGACGAGCAGATCGCAGTCATCCGCCTGGATGACAATCCTCGAGAGCATGACCTTGGTGCGCTCGCCTCCGGAGAGGGTGGACATCATCCTCTCCATGACATCCTCGGACAATCCGACCTTCTTCAGGGCGGCGATCTTGTTGGCCTCGTCGTCCTGATCGGCCTTGGCCAACTTGGCCTCGAGATCGGAGTTTTCCTCGGCGAGGGCGTTCCAATCGATGTCGCCGCCGGACATCATGATGTCCTCGATCTCTCTGAGCCTGCGGCGGATCGCCTCGATATGCCCGTAGGGCCTTCCGAGGACCTCGCGCACGGTGACATCCCCGGACTCGGCGAACTGCTCCAGGTACCCGATGCGCTCGGTCTGCTGTATCAGCTCGCCGGTGTCGGGCTTCTGCTCGCCCAGGAGGATGCTCAGGAAGGTGGTCTTCCCTGCTCCGTTGACCCCAATCAATCCGATGCTGTCCCCTTCGTTGATCTGGAGACTTACATCCTTCAGGACCTTGACGGGACCGAAGGACTTGGCGATGGACTGGGCCTTCAAGAGCATATCCGGGTGGAAAGGGTCGCCGTATAAGTGGGATGCGCCCGAGCATCCGGGTTGAAATACAGCTTCGTCAATCGGCTGATATGGTCTCGGGTCCGAAGACGTTCAACCGCGGGGTGTTCCTGCTGTTCGTCATGACGACCGGGATGCTGGCGGGAGCCGCGATCTGGGCTGTTCTATTCGTTATGGACGTCGGCATCTCCGCGCTGTGGTCCGGATTCGAGGACCACATCGGAGGATTCTATCCCTTGGTTGTCTGCCTGATCGGCGGGGTCGTCATAGGGTTGTTCACGAGGAGGTTCGGCCGCTATCCGGAGAACCTCCCCGAGGTCATGGCCAAGGTCAAGGAGAACGGCCGGTACGAGTACGACAAGCTCGGAGTCATGTCGGTCGGTGCCGTGCTGCCTCTGGTGTTCGGAGGCTCCGTCGGTCCGGAGGCGGGACTCACCGGGGTGATCGCAGGGCTGTGCACCTGGGTCGGGGACCGGATGAGGAGCTTCGGAAGGGAGCTGAAGGGACTCACGGACATCGGGATGTACGCCGCTCTGTCGGCGGTGTTCACGGCTCCGCTGTTCGGATTGGCCGGGGTGTCCGGGAAGACGGATGCACCGGAGATGTCCAGACCGATGAAGCTCGTCACGTACGCGTTCGCCGTCGTCGGAGCCATGCTGGCGATGCACCTCCTGGGGGAATACGTCGGAGGAGGGATGTCCATGCCGAGGTACGACGGCATGGGATTCGGCGACGGGGAGGCGCTGTATCTCCTCCCGGTGTGCCTGGTGGGTGCTCTGGCGGGATGGCTGTTCCGCCTATCGGACAACGCATTCCATCTGGTATCCGAGAGATTCGGGGACAGGGATGTGATCAGGTCGGTCATCGGAGGACTCGTTCTGGGGATCTGCGGGATGGTCCTGCCGTTCACCCTGTTCTCCGGAGAGGCGCAGACGGGGGAGCTGGATTCCGTATGGACGTCGATGACCGCGATGGTGCTGATAGCGACGGGATTCGTGAAGATCGCTGCGACCGCGTTCTGCGTGAACATGGGGTGGAGGGGAGGTCACTTCTTCCCCGTGATATTCTCGGGGATCGCGATAGGATACGGTCTTTCCGCCGCGATCGGAGTCGATCCCATGTTCGCTGTTTGCGCGACCACCGCCGCGGTGGTCGGCGGGGTGATGAGGAAGCCGCTGATGACGGTGCTCCTGCTGTTCCTCTGCTTCCCGCTGCACAGCGTGGTGATCTTAGCGATATCGGCGGTGATCGGAGCGTATCTGCCCCTGCCGGTGCCCTTCGGGAAGAGGACGGAATCGCGATCGCACGTACTCGTCCGGAAGCTGCGACGGCACCACGCGACGCTCGGTGAGATCGGACAGACGTCTCAGGAACTCGTCCCTGCGCCCGTAGGGTATCCAGGCCTTCACATCCACGCGGGTGGAGTACTCGCATTCCGGACGCTTCGCCATGAGATCGGACATCTTGGACTCGAATGCGTTGTAGTCCGAGTAGTCCACATGGAAGGAGTAGACGCAGCACGCTCTCTTGTCGATGCCTTTCGCATCCTTCAGAGCCCGCTTGGCCCCTTCGGTGTAGGCGTGTACGAGTCCCCCCGTTCCTAGAAGCGTTCCTCCGAAGTAGCGGATCACCACGACCATGGTGTCGCACAGTCCGGAACCGCGGAGGACGGAGAGAATGGGTTTGCCGGCGGTGCCCGAAGGCTCGCCGTTGTCGCTGGACCGCTCATGACGGTCGGCGCCGTCGAAGACGGCAGCCCAGCAGTAGTGGGTGGCATCCCGCCACCTGGCCGACAGGTCGGCCAGGTTGGCCTGGATGTCCCCCTCGCGGGGACAGGGGAGGGCGATCCCGATGAACCGGGAGCCCTTGAGCGTCAGTTCCCCGACGCTCTCCCCTGCGATCACCTTGTGATCCTCCATCATGGGAGATCTTGGACGGGCTCCAGGTCGTCCCCGGCGCCTCCGGGGGGCTCGACATAGGTCTGAGCCAGATCGAACTCCTCCTGGACCTTCTCGGAGGGCGGGGGCGTCAGCAGAGCGACGACGAGGGCCACGATCATGGACAGGCAGAATCCCGGAAGGAGGGAGTACAGTCCGGTGAAGCCCATGAAGGTCTCCCAGAAGATGACGACCGCGAATCCGGTGATCATGGAGGCGATGGCACCCTGGAGGTTCATGCGCTTCCAGAACAGGGACAGGATCATCACGGGTCCGAAGGCGGAACCGAATCCGGACCATGCGTAGGACACGAGGTCCATGATGTTCTTCCCGCCGTAGAGAGCGAGGACCAGGGCGACGATCGAGATCAGGACCACGACGGCCCTGGACATCCAGGACATGGTCTTATCGCTGAACTGGCGCTTCTTGGACTTGGCCATGATGTCGTTGGTGATGCTCGAGGTGGCGACGAGGAGCTGCGAGTCCACGGTGGACATGATGGCGGCAAGGATCGCAGCGAACATGATGCCGCATGCGAAAGAGAGTCCCGGAACGAACAGGGACTTGGACAGCTCGAGGAAGATGTACTCCTTGTCGAAGTCCTCTCCGGGGACGATGCCCTGCTGGAGGAAGTAGGCCCTTCCGACGAGTGCCACGAGAGCGACCGCGGACAGAGCGATGACGATCCACAGGAGGGAGATCCTCCTGGCGACCTTGACCTCCTCGGGGTCCCTGATGGACATGTAGCGCACCACGATGTGGGGCATTCCGAAGTATCCGAGTCCCCATGCGAGGGACGATATCACGGCGACGAAGGCGATGGGCTCCCCTCCGCTGTAGAACAGGCTGGTGAATCCCTCGATGTCGATGTTGTCCCAGGCGGTGGCGACGGCGCCGAATCCGCCCATGTCGAAGATGGCAACCAGGGGGACGACGACAACGCAGACGACCATCAGGATGGCCTGGAAGAAGTCGGCCCAGCAGACGGCCGTGTATCCGCCCATGAGGGTGTAGAGGATCGTGATGACCGCGCCGACGATGATCGCCAGCTCCAGTCCCATGTCGATCGACAATGAAAGAACCACGCCGCTGCTCTTGAAGCCGGATGCGACGTAGATCGTGAAGAAGAAGAGGATGATGACGGCACTGATGATCCTCAGGTATCCCTTGTCGTCGTGGTACCTGTTGGAGAAGAACTCGGACATGGTGATGGAGTTACCGGATACCACGGAGTGCTTCCTCAAACGCTTGGCGACGAAGAGCCAGCACAGATACGAACCGATGGCGAGACCGATACCGATCCACACCTCGCCCATACCGGCCACGACTATCGCACCCGGCAGCCCCATGAGCAGCCAGCCGCTCATATCGGACGCCTGTGCGGACATCGCCGTCACGTACGGATTGTTCTTTCTACCGCCGAGGAAATACTCCCTCATACCTTGGTTCCTCGTCCTTTTGAGGAACCACATTCCCAGAAGCAGCATCGCCACGAAATAGACGACGATTGCTGCAAGAATACCTGCATCCAGATTAGCACCTGGCTCTCGCATGCGCAGGTCCATTTAAAATGGATTTCCTTGAAACGGGGGGTCCGGAGGGCATCCGCCTGTCAGGGATGATGTGTTCCCGTCATCCCACCGTTCCCAGCAGCCAATCCATGACGTTGTAGTGTCTTATCCCGTCGGAGACCCGGAACGGGAAGCCGTCCAACGACAGGACCGTCTTGCTGTAGCTGTCCCTGATCAAACGGAACGGCCTGACCTCCCTATCGTACGTGGTTTCGGACATCATCGACAGGGTGACCTGGTAGTATTCGATGTCATCCCCCTTGCGGGCAGTGAAATCCACCTCCGTGTCCCCGTACTTCCCGACTGCTACCTCGTATCCTCTGCGGATGAGCTCCAGATACACCACGTTCTCCACGAGGCGGCTTATGTCCTCTCTGGAGGATATGCCCAGGACGGCATTCCTCATGCCGGTGTCTGAGACATAGTATTTCTCCAGCGTGTCCAGCAGCTTCTTGCCGCGTATGTCGTATCTCTCCGCTTTGTAGATCAGGAACGCGTTCCTGAGCCCGTCCAGATACCTGCGGACCTGCCTGTTGTCCGTCCCGATGGCCTCGGCTATGGAGTTGCAGCTGGTGATGTTCCCGACATTGGAATACAGGAAGCGGGAGACATCGCCCAGAACGGACGCGTTCGTGCTGCCGTCGTGTCCGAGGATGTCCTTCATCAGGACCGTGTTGAACACGCCCATGAGCAGATCCTGCTCGAACTGCTCGTCACCGTCCGGATCGACGATCGGTAGGGAGCCTGTGCGGAGATACTGCCTGAACCTCGTCTCCCTGTCCCCGGGATGCAGCTCGAGGAACTCGGAGAAAGAGAGAGGCAGCACCTTCAGCTCCGCATATCTGCCGGATATGTATGTGGATAGCTCGGATGAGAGAAGGAACGCATTGGATCCCGTGATGTATATGTCCGCATCCGCATCGACCTGGAGGGAGTTGACGGCCTTCTCCCAGGAATCCACCCTCTGGACCTCGTCCAGGAAGACGTACATCCTGCCTTGGATGCCCCTCGATGATATCTCATCGAGGAGGAGACCGTGATCGGTGATATCCTGCCACTCGCGGGACTCGAGATTCATGTAGACGATGTTTCCCTCGGGGACGCCCGAATCGATGAGCCTCTGCATGAACCTGCTTATATTCATTTTTTGTACCTTTTACCTTTTCTCGTGT
>ERZ773194.1744-NODE-1744-length-22647-cov-6.427496_pt1 | contig 22647 bp, 19 predicted proteins | sample MGYA00511240_ERZ773194 | MGnify/ENA primary metagenome ERZ773194 (study PRJEB29015, sample SAMEA2737774) | human gut metagenome | biome: human gut; feature: human-associated habitat; material: faeces | place: China | collected 2012 ... | reverse complement strand
TGACATTTTGTCCTCCGATTTTTGTCTTTTTCCGCTGCACAGATAAGTGCAGCCTATCCTGTGAATATGAGTCTTTATATATACATATTATCATATATCGCCGCAATAGTCAATACTGCCGAAACTGTCTCTACAGGCATTTACACGCGCATTTCTTGCGAATAACAAAAATGAGCCCGAGATTCGGACTCATTTTCAGATATTTATATTATGAGAGACTGGATCACCAGTTTTGTCCGGGACGTCCGCTGCCGCCGCCTGAGCTTGATGATGTTATCTGGGTAGCGCCTGAAAGTGTTCCGCCTATCGTTACAGCGTAATCGCCTGACTGCGAGAGTACTGTTGAGCCGCCCGAAACTGTTCCGCCAGACTGAGCCGTGCAGTTGGTGCAGTTCTGACCGGGAGAGCCGCTTGCAGAGAGGAACGAAACAATAACATTGCCCGAGTTGTCAACGAAGCTGTAGCGCGAACTGAGGTTTGTGTTGCCTGCGGTCATGGTGATAACGCTTGTACCGTTGTAGTTGACAGTACTGCCGTTGTCGCCGCAGTCAAGGGGTTCCTGACCGTTTGCGCAGATATAGCCGCCGTTGAGGTCGATGTTGCCGTTTGAGTCGAATGCATCGTGGTCGCCGTTAGCGGAGTTTACACAAACAAAGCCGCCGTTGATGTTCATTGCGATGTCTGAGCTTGAAGAAGTCGAACCCTGACCCCAGCCCTGTCCGGGGCCTCCGCCGGGATTGCTTGAGCTGTCTGATCCGTCACTTGCGTTGTAGCCGTCATCAGTGGAGATAACATAAACAGTTCCGCTGTTCTGGTTGATTATGGGAGCTTCTACGCCTTCATAGCACTTTGAAATGAAGATCTGAACGTCGTCAAATGTATTTGCAGCAGTTTTGCCGATTGTGAGGTTGTGGTCTGCATGGAATCCGTCATCAGCCGTAGCAACTGTGAAGATACCGCCGTAAATGTTCATATCGCCGCCGCAGTGAACGGAGTCGTCAGAGGAGTCGATGTTGAGCGTACCGCCGTTTATCGTGATATCGCCTACGCTCTGCCATGTTGTTCCGTCTGTGTCATAGATTCCTACAGCCTTGATACCCTTTGCTGAGATGTCGGTCTTGTTGGAGTTGCCGTCCTGCATACCTCCCATACCGCCCCAGCCGCCGCCCCAGCTGCCGCCTGAAGATGAGCCGCTGCCGGTGTAGTCGCCGCCTTGGTATGTGTAAATTGTGATATCGCCGCCGTTTATCGTAACGGACTGTTCACCCTGAATACCGTCAGAGTAGGAGTTGATATTTACCGTACCGCCGTTTATTTCAACGTATCCCTTGCCGCTGTCGATGCTGTTTGTGGACTTGATCCCGTCACCGCCCGTAGAGCCGTTGTTTGTCTTGACAGTTACGCTGAGGTTATCGTATGCGCTCTCAACTGCTAAATCGTCGGGATTTCCGATCCTTACGCTGTCCTTGCCGCGGATTCCGTCATCAACAGCGTTTACGATGAGTGTGCCGTTGTAAATTCTCAGGTCGTCCTTGGAAACGATCGCGTCAGCAGCATTGCCGTTTACCGTGAGAGTTCCCTTACCCTTGAACTTTATGTCGTCCTTGGAGTATATCGCGCCCTGATCGTCATCAGCATTTGTGTAGTTTGTGCCGTCAGAGATAGTGTTCTCTGTGCCATTTTTGGAAACGATCTGAACCTCATCACCGATCGATGCAACATAAATAGGAGAAGTTGAGGTGTTGGTAAGGCTCATTCCCGCAAGATCAAGCTCAACGACTGCCGAAGGATAAGCTGTTTTATCAACGTCAACAACGATCTGTCCCTCTGAAGCCGTACCTGTTACGGTGAATACGCCCTCTTTGATGATAGTGATGACTCCGCCGCTTACAGTTGCAACATCAGCAGGAGCATTGGTCTGTATTGAAGTACCCGAAAGAGTTATTGTATAGCCTTCAGTTGTAGGATCAGTAGTGGAAGAACCGCTCTTTCCGGCGGGATTAACTGTTTCAAATGTTGTTACCGAGTCTGTAACGCTGAAATCAGTTGCAGTATCATTTGAATGTGTAACAATTGCGCCTGTTGAGGCATTTGTGAGGCTGTATGAGCTTCCTGTTTTGATAGAAGCGTCAGAAATAAGAACGTATTTATACTTCTTTGTAAAGCTTGCACTTACATCGCCGACTGAAATGCTGTTTGCCTTCTTCCAGCAAGCATCGCTCTCAGAGGAGTCTATGCAGTTAAGGAGCAGAGTTGCCTGATTTTCCGAAGAAACGCCCTCAGCCTGATTGTCTGTAGCTGTTGCGATCACAGTACCGCCTGTGATGTTTACACCTGACGCTGCCGTGAGACCTCTGTCGCCGCCTGCAACAAGACTTCCGCCCGAAATATCGATCGTTGTGCCGGACTGTACAGCGTCTGCACCGGCCTTGACAGTAACGCTGCCGCTCTCAATAAGAACATTGCCGTTTGTGGACTTGATACCGTCACTTGTAGCGTCAACAGTTACTACAGAAGTTCCCTTGATATCAACTGATGTCTTACCGTTTATGCCGTTTGTTTTGCTTCCTGATGTGGAATTGAGCGTAGTTACGGAAACATCTGCATTGTTGATCTTGAGGTCGTTGTTGCAGACGATACCGTCCTGAGTGTTAGCGGTAACGATAAGCTTGCCTGTTCCGTTGTCGCCGCCCTTTATGGTGAGATCGTCCTTGGCTTCGATTACAGCATTGCCGCTTGTGTAAGCCGTATCGCCGTCGGAGATAGTGTTTGTTGTGCCGTCAACGAGATTTATGGAAGTTTTCTCCGCATTTGTTACAACAAATGGAGAATCAGACTTGCCTGTGATACTTGCGCCGTTGAGGAAGATCTTAACGGTATCAGGATCAGCCGTCTCGTCTGCAATATTTACGTTTATCTGTCCGTCATCAAGAGTACCGTCAACGTAGTATGTGCCTGAGTGGTTAATGGTCACGGTCGAGCCGGTTACCTCTGCATAGCCGTTGCTGTCTCCCTCAACAGAAATAGATGTATTGTTAAGGTGGATATAAACAGAGTCGGTTTCGGGGTCAACATAGCCGTCTTGATAAGATTCGGGGAGAGAACAGAGTCCAACGAGATATTTTTGGATAGAAAGTGCGTCCTTTGCAGTGATTCCGCTGCCTCTTTCGTATACATCGGCATTATCCAGACCTTCAGCCGTGATCCTGCTTTCGTCTGTACCTTCAAGACCATAAAAGCTCGGCTTTGATATGGATTGAAGTATGAGCACAGCATCAGAGATATCAACATTACTGTCACAGTTTGCGTCGCCGTAAACAACATTTGTTGAGGCAGCGGCTGCTGTTGTAACATTTGAAACAGGCATAGCAGAGGCAACTGAGCATATTGCCGTAAAGCCTGCAAGCATTTTTTGTAAACTTGCTTTTTTCATAGTAATCAAACTCCTTAAAATAGATTTTTTGGAATGATCCGTTTTTCTATGATTAGAGTATAGTCTATGAGTCTTAAAATAATCTTAAAATAATCTTTAATTTTATTCAATATTTACATAGCGGTTCAAAATAAATTTGATCTGACCCCTTGACAAAGGCATAACTATAGTGTAAAATTTAATTGAACTCAATCTAAAACAGAGTTCTGATTTATAGGAGGTATTATTATGGATTACTCATACAACACAAAAATGGTCTGTTCACAGCAGATCAATTTTCACATTGAGGGCAATGTGATCACAAACGTTTCGTTTATCGGCGGCTGCAACGGCAACCTCAAGGCTATCTCAAAGCTTGTTGATGGCATGACCGTAGAGCAGATAGAGGAAAAGCTGAAGGGCAACCTCTGCGGCAAGAGACCGACTTCCTGCGCGGATCAGCTTGCTATTGCTGTCCGTGAGGCTTACGAGAAGGAGCAGGAAAATGCCTGAGCGCTCCGGATCGGGAGAATACGGCTGTCTGCGTCTTGAGAACCAGCTTTGTTTTCCGCTTTATGCCTGTTCGCGCGAGATAATAAAGAAATACCGCCCGTTTTTGGCGGAACTCGACCTCACTTACACCCAGTACATCGCAATGATGGTTCTGTGGGAGGACAAGAAAATCAGCGTAAAACAGCTTGGCGAAAAGCTCTTTCTCGATTCGGGGACTCTTACTCCTGTGCTGAAAAGCCTTGAGGGAAAGGGGCTCGTCAGCCGCAAACGAAGTTCGGAGGACGAAAGAGTGCTCTTTGCGGAGATCACCGAGGAGGGTGAGGCTTTGCGAGGAAAAGCAGTTGAAATTCCTGAAAAAATAGGCTGTTGCATACCTCTTGAGGACAGCGAGGCGGTGGAATTGTACAGACTGCTGTACAAGGTGCTTGGTTCGTGCATATAAAATCAAGCCATGAAATTTCTGAGTGTGGAAATTTCATGGCTTTTTTGTTTTGGAAGAGACGTAAGCTATGTACGACTGAAAGCGTTGATAAGAGTGAGCGAGTTTACGAGCGGAAACGTGGCTGCGGTCGAGCTGGCTCAGCTCGTCAAGTTGGAAAAGGGGAGTTTTTCAGGTTCAGCTACAAGAAATTCGACCGCGCGCCTGTTGTTTACGATCGTATTCACAATGTTGCTTCCTCCGTATTCTCCGTCACGAGTCCACGAGAACGGCTCATCGTCAAGGTTGGTTATAACCAGTTTACTCGTGCGGAAATAAAGAATATTCTTGTGCTCGGTGTCGTTTTTGAGCAGCGAAAGGGCAGTTCTGTCAAGGTCGAAAATATTGTCGGGCTTGCGTACAAGAGTTACCTCGAATATACCGTCATCAAGCAGAAAGTTGTCCATTTTGAGAATTCCTGCGATCGAGGCGGTATTAGTGACCATACCGTAAATGAACTCGTCCTCGATGACTTCGCCGTCGCATTCAATGCGCATTTTTTTTGCCTTGATATTGTTGAGCTGAGCTGCTCCGTTGACCATATAGGCAGCGTGACCAAACAGGTTCTTTACCCTCTGAGAGGTGTCGTAGGTTATATTGGTAAATGCTCCGAAGGCCGCAACGTAGGAGAAACTCTGACTGTTGAGACTGCCGATATCGCAAAGGCAGGGCTTGCCGTTAATGATGTAGCGGACGGCTTCTATGGTATCGGTGGGGATCCCGAGATTTTTTGCAAAATCGTTGGTAGAACCTGCGGGAATGTATCCTATCGGGATACGATCTTCGCACTCCATGATTCCCTGAAGGCATTGACTGAGTGTACCGTCTCCGCCTGCGCAGACGAGCAGGTCGTAACCGTGATGGCAGGCATATTTCGCCCATTCTGCGGCATCATCGCCGCTCTGGGTTGTGTGTATTGTTATATAGTATCCGGCTTTTGTGAATTCGTCCACTATTGCACCGAGTTTTTTACTGATCCTTGCCTTGCCCGCGACAAGGTTTACAATAAAATACATTTTCTTCATTGGCATCTGCTCCTTTTCGCGTAAATTGTCATGTGTTATTGCTATAATTTTAACATAGGTTTAACATTATGTCAAGCGCAGTATAGATTTCCGGTGGCAGATATATACAATTGTGAAACAGCCGATCAATATAAAAAGGCTCGCTCAACAATTGTTGAGTGAGCCTTTAGTGTGCGAGTTATTATTTATTTAGTAGAACTGTCTGTATATACAGGAAGTGTGCATATTTCAGCAATATATTTCTGAATGGAGAGTGCGTCTAGCGCAGTAACTCCGCTGCCGGGATCAGCACAGTCACCATTAATAAGACCCTGAGCTGTGATGTGATCCTCGCTTGTGCCGTTAACACCGTACTTATCTTCGTTTGCGATAGCCTGAAGGAGCATAACAGCATCTGAAAGGTCAACCTTGTCATCACAGTTTGCGTCACCGTAGAGAACTGTGCCGCTGCTGCGCTTTACAAATGATGACTTTACGAGATCGCAGTCAGCATCGTCAGCAGCTTCCTTTGTGCTGTCCCAAACATTTGACCACCAGATCTGGATCTCTGCGGTCGTTATTGTGCTCGGGATCTCGGAGATGTCGACCTTTATTGTGAGCTTGCCGTCAGCGTCAGCATTTCCGCTCCATTCAAGGTTAGTCCAGTCCTTAGCGTTTGTGCCGTAGCCTACTCCGCCGCCGATAGAAGCTGTGGGAGCACCTTCGATCTCAAGTACGAGATCTGTATCTGTTCTGTCCTCGGGGAGGTCGATCTTGTAAGACTTCTGCTCAAATGTAAAGCCGGTAGTTGTCGTCGTAGTTGTTACGCTGGGATCAGCCGTTGTAGTTGTAGTGGTAGTTGTTGCGGCAGTAGTTCTTGTTACTTCGCCGTTCTTTGTGTAGAGGTCAGCGGGAAGCTCGTCAAGAGTGATGCAGTAATCGCTCTGGTACATAGCGATTGTGTCTTCCTTTGTGTTGAAGAGCGGGTTTGTAAGGAAGTGATTGCTTTCCTGATCGCCGTCGTACCATGTACAGAAGTAGAGCCAACCTGCTTTTTCTGACATGAGGTTGTCAACTGTTGAGAATGAGTCGTTCTCAGCCATTGATACCATTTTTGCGCTGCCGTATTTCTGCATGATTCCGTAGAAAGTAGAGCTGATAGCGGAATCATTGTGAACAAGTGAAGGCTGCCAGTTGTTTTCTTCAAGGTAAACTGTGCAGTTGTACTTATCGTAGCCGATGATGTCTACATAGTCATCGCCCGGATACCAGTTAGCGGAATTCTCGTAGTTATAACTGTTCCACTCCCAGATGATGTTGTGAATGCCGTAATCTTCTGTGAGTGTCTTGTAGGTGAGCTTCCAGATCTCCTTATATACTTCTGAACCTGCTGCGCCCCACCAGAACCATGAGCCTGTTTCGCCGCCCGAGCCTTCAGCCTCGTGGAGAGGACGGAAGATAAGCGGAACATTAGCGTCCTGAAGCTTGAGGAGGTATGTGGAAAGTTCCTCAAGAGCTGCCAGATAATACTCGTTTTCCTTTGTGCCTTCCTTTACAACATTTGCTGTATTGAAGTTGGTTGCTGTGTTGCCCTTGGTCTTGTCTGTATCCCATTTGCAGGAGTAGGTTGCATTCTCATAAGTAACACTGTCGCCTACATTATAATTTGTAAAGTCAACGGGAACTGTGAGGTGCCATGAAGCTGTAGCAATACCGTTTCTGTTCTTTACCCAGTCAATGATTCTGTCGGTAGTGCCGTCCTCAGTGCCGTAGCCGAGGATATTTGCCTCATTGAGGTAGTCAAATCCGCGGATAGCGGGGTAGTGACCTGTTGTGTCCTTGAGGTATTCAAATTCGTACTCAAAGTCGTGAGGACCGTACATATAGATTTCCTGCTGACCTGAGATAATGTTATTTCCGTAAACCTCAGAAAGGTATGACATGAGGTTCTGTGTTTCAATAGTAGCCTTTGTATCGCAGGTGTAGGGCTGAGTTACTTTGATATCGGGGAGAGTTGCAGGCTTTACTGTGAGATAGTCAAAGTTTGTCCAGCCCCAGTTTCCCTTTATCATGATCTCGTTTTCACCTGCGTTGAGCTTTACGCTGCCGCAGTTAGCGTCCGCCCATGTCTTGGATGTGAAAGAGATCTGACCCTGATCTACTCCGTTTACATAGAGGTTCTGGATCTTTTCGCCGTAAGCTGCTGCATAGCGGATAGAAAGCTCATACATTCCTGTGGTCTCGACCGTAACTTTAAGAGTTGCTGTATCAGAGTTGCCCTCAAGGAAGTAGTAAGCGCCGCCGGAAGCTTCTGCATCGTCAGTCTTGATGCTGCCTGTGCCGGTGATCTCAGCGTCTTCAAACTCATACCTTGTTTCGGTTGAGTCGGCTGCGTCTGAAATAAACGTACTGAAAGCCGCTGTGTTAGTCAGCATAGTAGCTGAAAGAAGCGCTGCACCCGCTTTCTTTAAGAATTTTGATTTCATTTTAATATCCTCCCAAAATAAAATATACTTTAATTATAGTGCTGATTTATACAAAAATCAATAATTTTCCAAAAAAATTACAAATAGTTCCAAAACTTTGGTCAGTTACACAATTGATAGACTGACTTTTTGACATAATGAGTAATATTCAACTTAAATATAACTTAATTAATGGTGGGCGACTTAATTTTCGATATTGCCTGTTATTTCTGCAAATGATAGTTTTGCGGCGAGTATAATTTGGCAGTAAAAAAAGCGTGACAAAATCGCAGAAATGGTGTATAATTTGAGAAAGGGGGGGAATGCAATGACAGAATACCTGAAAAATTACATAGATCATATAACTAAAAGGCTCGCTGAATGTACGGAGCTTTCGGACGCGGACGATATTCTTGCCGAGCACAAGGACAAGATCGCTTTTATGCAGCACGAGAGGATAGTGCATTTTCTCGTGACTATGATGTTTGCGGTCATAGTGTCGATATTCATGTGTACAATGCTCGTAACAGATAACGGTTTGCTTATTGTGCTTGTTACAATGATAATCATACTGCTCGTATTCTACATAAAGCACTATTATTTCCTTGAAAACACGGTTCAGAAGATGTATCGGATATACGACGATATATTGGCAAAACAGAAACAGCTCAGAGGTGCGAACAAATGAAAAAACAGGAAATTGCAGACCTTGCCTGCGCAGAACTGGAAAAGCTCTATCCGGGCGCTCAGTGTACGCTTGATTACGGAGAGCCGTATCAGCTTATGATGGCGACCAGACTTGCTGCACAGTGCACTGACGCAAGGGTCAACGTTGTAACGAAAACTTTGTTCAAAAAGTACCCGACACTTCAGGCTTTTGCGGACGCAGACCTCGCGGAGCTTGAACAGGACGTGAAACCGTGCGGATTCTACCACACAAAGGCAAAGAGCCTAAAGGAAATGGCAGGGCAGCTTATCAATAATTTCGGCGGAGAAGTGCCCTCTACCATGGAGGAACTCCTCACGCTGTCGGGAGTCGGCAGAAAGACCGCGAATCTTATTCTCGGCGATGTTTTCGGTAAGCCTGCGGTCGTTACCGACACTCACTGCATACGCATATCGGGACGGCTCGGGCTTACTTCCAACAAAGAGCCTGCGAAGGTCGAAAAAGACCTCGTAAAGCTCCTGCCGCCGGAAATATCATCGGATTTCTGCCACAGAACAGTTCAGTTCGGCAGAGATATCTGCCGCGCAAGGAGTCCGAAATGCGGCGAATGTCCGCTGAACTATTTTTGCAGATACTACGCGCAGAACAAGTGACCTGACGACATATACATATTATAAGGGAGAGTAATCATGTTATTCAATTTTCAGCTTAAAACCCCGAATGAGGGACTTGTGAATATTACAAATGAAGTGACAGAGGCGGTTTCCGAGAGCGGAGTTAACGAGGGGATATGCGTGGTGTTCTGTCCGCACACCACTGCCGCTATAACGATCAACGAAAACGCTGACCCTGACGTAAAAAGCGATTTTGTGCTCGGGATGGACAAGATATTTCCGAATCTCAATGCTTTTCGCCATGCAGAGGGCAATTCGGACGCGCATATAAAGTCCTCGGCGGTCGGAGCAAGCGAGATCCTCATCGTAAGCGGCGGAAAGCCCTTGCTCGGAACTTGGCAGGACGTTTATTTCTGTGAATTTGACGGTCCGCGCACAAGAAAATTCTATGTAAAGGTCATGGGTGAGTAGTATGGAAGAGATCGAAAAACTTCGCGGAATGATCAAAAATTCCGATAAGATAGTCTTTTTCGGCGGTGCAGGAGTTTCCACCGAGAGCGGTATTCCGGATTTCAGAAGTGTTGACGGTCTTTACAATCAGCAGTGGGATTATCCGCCCGAGACTATTCTCAGCCACAGCTTTTTCATGAAAAAGACGGAGGAATTTTATAGATTCTACCGCGCAAAAATGCTGTGCCCTAACGCTGAACCGAATGCGGCGCACCTCAAACTTGCACAGCTTGAACGCGAGGGTAAGCTTACTGCGGTTGTGACGCAGAATATAGACGGTCTGCATCAGGCTGCCGGCAGCAAAAAGGTGTACGAGCTTCACGGCAGCGTTCTGCGAAACTACTGCATGAAATGCGGAAAATTCCACAGTGTTGAATTTATCATTAACTCGACTGGTGTTCCCACCTGTGAGTGTGGGGGAGTGGTAAAGCCCGACGTTGTGCTCTACGAGGAAGGACTTGACGACAGTGTGGTAAACGGTGCTGTCAATGCGATCGCAGAGGCGGATACGCTGATTATCGCAGGCACTTCTCTTAATGTATATCCTGCGGCAGGACTTGTGCGCTACTTCCGCGGAAACGATCTTGTTATAATAAATATGTCTCCTACAGGAATGGACAGTTCAGCAGACCTGCTGATTTGCGGCAGAATAGGTGAAGTTCTGTCTGCGGCGGTAGATTGATATTGACGGAGGTCGGAATTGTGTGCTCCTGCTGAACTCTGGACATTCAACTACTTCTATGACCGCGATCACGTTTACAACGGTCAGAGCTTTGACGAATACCTCTGGTGCACGCAGAATTACGGCGGATGCGGCGGAGACTGGGGTCAGCGCCTTTCGGATAACTACTACCTTGCTGCGGCTTCAGGCAGCGGCTACCCGCACATCTACTGGCACGAACTTGGCCACGGTTTCGGTATGACCGATTTCTACGGCGGCGAGGGTGAATCCAACGGTTTCCCGCCCGGAGGCTTCCCCGGCGGTGAGAACTCTATCATGATGGCAGGCTCGGCTTCAAAGATAACTGATTTTGACGGCTGGTTCCTGCGCTACCTCTGGACTAAGATAAAGGACGAGGAGGGACGTTTTGATCTTTCGAGCGTTACTCCTGTAACTACAACAACTGCACCAATTGAAACAACTGTGACTACAACAACGACTACTGTTCCTGATGATGATGTAAAGTACGGCAGCAAGACGGTTGACGTTACCGACGCTGAATCTATCGACTATACCGTTATCGGAACTCCGTGGGCAGGAATTAACGGCGTTGTCGGTCACTGGGATCAGGCCGCTGATGATGCCGGCGAAAACGGCTGGATAATTGAGCCCTGGGAGGGAACTCTCGATGAAAACGGAAAATCAACACTCCACTACGACGTTCCCGAGGGTGTCAGCGGGGTAAAGATCGACATTTACTGGAGCGGCGTATGGAATAACGACACGCAGAGTATCGACAAGGTTTCTGCTGATGTTGGCGATGTTATCGTAAACAAAAAGGCGATCGAAACTACTTCCACCACAACTTCCGAAACTACCACCACAACGACTACTACGACAACAACTACCACCACTACTACAACTAAACCCGCTGAAACAACAACTACCACTACATCAGAAATACCGACAACTTCGACAACAACTATAGTTGACGATTTTCTTTACGGAGATGCAAACACCGACGGCAAGGTCGATATTTCGGATGCAGTTATGATACTACAGGCGATTGCAAATAAGGACAAATACGGACTTACAGGCAATGACCCGACTCACATCACTGAGAGCGGCTGGAGAAACGCTGACTGCTCAAGCGTTGGCGACGGTGTGACCACTAAGGACGCTCTTGCTGTTCAGAAGTATATTATTGATCTTATTACACTTCCAGAGCAGTAAACAACTCTTGTAAAAATAAAAACCTTCTATGGCAGAAATTAACCATAGGAGGTTTTTGCTGTTTCAGCGATTTAGGAATCAGTTGTTTGAGTTAACTATTTTATAGTACTGTATTGATGTGAACTTGTAGACTATCGCATAGAATACTGTAAATACAAGTGATACTATCACCATTGAGCAGATAAATGGGAATGTGTCAACGATAATGACGCTTCCGAGAAACAGCTTGATTATCTTGCTGGCAACCGCCATGTGGATTATCGCAGTCACGAGCGGGAGGAAGAATATCAGCTTGACCTGTCGCTTTATGGTCTGTTTTATCTCCTTATCGGTAAGACCGACACAACTGAGGATCCGGTAGCGCTCCTTGTCCTCATAGCCCTCTGAAAGCTGCTTATAGTAGATGATAAGAGCCGTTGCCATGAGGAAAACAACTGCGAGGAAGAGTCCGACAAAGAAAGCTCCGCCGTAGAGGTTGTAGAAGAAAGCTTTTTCCTCCTGCTTGAACTTGACCTCGACGTAGTAAGACTCGTTCTTTGATGGATCAAGACCGCTGCGCAGGTATTCGTTGACGTCTTTGGTGAAAGCAGCTACTTTTTTAGCCGACCATTCCCTTTGTGTATCAAAGCAGATATACATTCTTGGATCGCTTGATTTATCGAGCGTAGTCAGGCTTTTTATTGTCTCATCGCTGTCAAATACGACGACAACGCTCTCGTAAAGCCTCATTGCGGGATTTATGATCTTGTCCAGTTTATCTCTGTCGGCCTCGGGAACTTCTCCCGTAATAGAGAATTTTTTATCAAGAATGTTCAATTCGCCGCTTAAATCATTCTTTGTGGAGTAGACGAGTACCTGATCCTTGTCAAGTTTTACATCAGCTCCGAAATATTTATTGTAATTATCAAGTGAAAGGAGATACATATCAGCTCCGTCATTTACGCCGATAAGAGCCTCTGATTCTTCGGCTGTAAAGGTGTTTCCGCTTTTTACCCATAAAGCCGAATTGTATCTGAGAACTTTTCCGTTGACTACGCTTTCATTTTGCTTGTCAGCAATTGACTCTATTCCGCTGATACACTCCTCATCGCTTAAAGAATTGTCATCGTATATCTCTATCTTGATATCATTCAGATAAAGGGTGTCAATTGACTTATTGCCGAGTATCTGCAAGGAAGCGGCGCTTGTAAGCAGTATGAGAACTCCCGTGGAAAGCACGCATATTGACGCAAGACCTGCCGCGTTATGCTTCATTCGATAGATGAGATTGGAGACGCTGATGAAGTTTCGGGTTTTATAGTAGTATTTCTTGTTGTTTTTGAGTTTTTTAAGTATAAATATACTGCCTGCGATAAAGAGCAGGTAAGTTGCTGCGATTACGAGTATAATGCTCGTAAATAGAGACTGTATCGCGTCCATGGTGCTCTTGGCTTTGAGTGCGATAAAATATCCGCAGCCGAGTGCGGCAAGACCTGCAATGAACATCAGCACTTTGACTTTCGGTTCTTTTTCTCCGCTTTTGTCGCTGCGCAGGAGTTCGATAGGATTGCAGATATTTACCGACATGATGTTTGAAATAAGGCACACAAGATAGATAATGGAGAAAAGGACTGCTGTTATTATTATGCTTTTCGGTTCGAGCATAAGCCCTGAAACAGGCGGCTGGTGAATTATCTTGTAAAGCGCAAGGAGCATGAGCTTATTCAGAAATGTTCCGAGAATGAGTCCGCATACGATAGTTATAAAGGCTTTGACCAGCATATCGCCGATAAGTATAATGGCAATATTCTTTTTGGAAAGTCCGAGAACGCCATACAGTCCTATCTCCTTTCGCCTGTTTTTCATTACAAAGTTGTTTGCATAAAGTATGAAAATGACCGAGAAAAAACCGACGACCTTAAAGCTGATCTCAAGCAGTATAGAAAGTATCTGCGCGCCGTAGAAAGCTTCAATTCCGTCATGGTAGATGTAGGGAGTATACGCGAGAGAGGCAAGAATGTTGAAGATCATTACGATTATCGTTCCGGCAACCAGAAAGGGGAGAACGATCTTTTTATTTTTGGTGATACCCTCTGCAACGAATTTGCGGAAGATCTTATTACTCATCGTTTTCTCCTCCCCTCATGAGAACCGTTACCGAATCGCATATCTTGTCAAGCATTTCGCTGCGCTTCATATCGCCCTTGTATATCTGGTGGAAAACCTCGCCGTCTTTGATGAACATAACGCGGTTAGCGTAGCTTGCAGCGACATTACTGTGAGTTACCATAAGAATGGTCTGTCCCGTTTTGTTTATTTCCCGAAGTTGTTCAAGCAGCTTGGTCGATGACTTTGAATCAAGTGCGCCGGTCGGTTCATCTGCGAGCAGGATAGAAGGATTTGTGATGAGCGCGCGGGCAACGGCAGCTCTCTGCTTTTGTCCGCCCGAAACTTCGTAGGGATACTTTTTCAGCAGACTGTCTATTGCGAGGCTGCTTGCGATAGGAAATAGTTTGACCCTCATTGTTTTGTAATCCTCGCCTGCAAGAACCAGCGGCAGCATGATGTTGTCCTCGATAGAGAAATTATCGAGCAGGTTGAAATCCTGAAAAATAAAGCCGAGGTTGTTTCGGCGGAATTCCGCTCTGTCCTTGTCGCGTATCGCGGTGAGGTCTTTGCCGGCAACACATACTCTGCCCGAAGTAGGCTTGTCGAGTGCGGCAAGTATGTTAAGGAGAGTGGTCTTGCCGCTGCCTGATTCGCCCATGATAGCGACAAACTCGCCCGATTCCACGCTGAAATGAATGTCCTTCAGCGCCTCGACCTCTGTTCCGCCAATTTTTGTTTTGTACACTTTTTTAATGTGGTTTACTTCCAGAATTCCCATATAAAAACTTCCTTTCGTTCATCTGATCTTCTTATGTCGCATTGTTTTATCTGACGGTTATAATTATAGCAAAAAAGGAAATGCGCTGCCAGTTGATTGGCTTACATTTCCTTGAAGTTTTCTTACATTTTTGTAAGGTTGGATCACATTTTAAGCAGATCGCCGCAGGAGACGTTTTCCGCCGTAACTCTTATCGTGACTTTAGTACCCTTGTTCTCCTGTGATTCTATGCTGATCTTGTGCCCGAGTTTGTCGCATATGCTCTTGCATAGATAAAGTCCGAGACCGCTCGCCTTTTTGTCCATTCTTCCGTTGTAACCAGTGAATCCTTTTTCAAACAGCCGCGGAAGGTCTTCACTGCGTATACCTATTCCCGTGTCCTCTATAATTGTGAAAAGCTGTTCGTTTTCTGTACAGGTTCTGATAGTTATACCGCCGGAAGATGTGTACTTTACCGCATTTGAAAGCAACTGCTCTATCACGAACGAAAGCCATTTTTCGTCCGTGAGTATCTTTACGTTCAGATCTTTCAGATTTACGGAAAGATGCTTTGAAATGAACATCGGAGCGAATTTTTTTATCGATTGTTTTACTATGGGTTCAAGTTCGTAGCTTAGAAGTTCAAGGTCGTTTCCCATTTCCTCAAACCTAAGAAATCCCAGAGCCATTTCAACGTAGCGCTCTATCTTGAAAACCTCGCCCTTGCAGGCGGTAACGTCCTGTTTATCCGACTGCAAAAGGAGTTTCAGCGCTGCGATAGGAGTCTTTATCTGGTGCGCCCACATAGCAAAGAAGTCCTCTTTATCGCGCTGACTTTCCCACGAGATCTTATTGTTTTCAAGTTCGCGCTGCAATTGAGCTGTCTGCTTTTGCTGCTTTTTAAAGTTGCTGTAGTGAAAAAACAATGTTACGACTTCAATAATAAGTATGAACGAAACAATATAAAATGTAAACTCTGCGTCTTTCAGATAGAGTGAGGAGAGTACAAAAACTATTGCTGTTTTTGCGGCTGCCGACAGGATCATCGGATAGCTTGTGCTGAAAAATCCCTTTAATTCGTTAGTTTTGTTATTATTCCTGTCCGACAATGTAACCAAGCCCTCTCTTTGTCCTGATGAGACCGTCTGCTCCTACTTGCTCAAATTTTTTCCTTACCCTCGCAATATTGACCGTAAGAGTGTTGTCGTCAACGAATTCGTCGTTTCCCCATAGCTTTTCCATGAGTTCGTCACGGCTTACTACTTTACCGATTTTTTCAAAAAGCGTTTTCAGTATAATGAACTCGTTTTTGGTAAGCTCGATCTTTTCACCTTTATAGCTCGCCGTTGTATCGTCAAGATCGAGGCTTATTCCGTCAAAGTCGAGTGTGTGAGATTTCAGCTCCATGCCGTAGCTGCGCCGAAGCACCGCCTGAAGCTTTGCCGAGAGAACTGCGAGATCAAACGGCTTGGCTATGAAATCATCGCCGCCCATGTTCATTGCCATGACAATGTTCATGTTGTCATCTGCCGATGACAGAAAAACTATCGGGATTTTGGAAAATTTTCTTATTTCCGCACACCAGTAGAATCCATTGTAATAGGGGAGATTGATGTCCATTAAGACAATATCCGGAGAAAATTCCTTGATCTCCTCTGTAACATTTTTTAGTCCGTTTGCACAGCGGACTTCCATTTTCCAGCTTTTCAGATGTTCGGCAACCATTTTTGCTATTATTTCATCGTCCTCAACTATAAATACTTTGCTCATTGTAACGCCTCCTGCACTTTGCGCGGGTGATTCTTATCTGAGTATATCATAAAAGCTGTGATAATGCAATATTGCGGATTTAAGATTTTTGACAAAATGCAGTATTTATATGAGATACGTCTTAATAAAATAATCCGTGACCTTGGCGAAACAGACCACAGTATCGGCTATATTTTCGATGTGCATGGCTGTGCGAACCATAAATATGCAATACGAGCAGCAACATCTTTCTTATACTTAGCGTATGTAGGATTGAAAAATCCTGCCCGTAGCGCTCATTATAGTCTTCGAGCATTTCTATAATGCCATCTTCTTTTTCATGAGCATGACTGCCATTATTGTCAATAGTTGGCTCAAATAGTGCAGCCACACGGCTCTCAGGACATATTTTCTTAGGGAGTGTTGACACTAAGATAATATGCAGATTTTCGAGCATAAATTTTACGTAGACAAGGCAAAAAGTCGCAGGCAGGCTGTCGCCTGTCAAGACTTTTTAACGCAGGATGCGTGAAATTTTGCCGAAAAGGTGCGTTGTTAGGCTTAGTGTCAACACGACATAAAAAGAACATCATGGCATTACACCAGAACGAAAAAAACCAAACTGAACTTTCCAAGGAATACGGAATATCAGTAAGTGCGATCTCAAGATGGATAAAGCTTTATTCGGAAGTCAAGGTCGACGACAACACTATTATGACAGCAAAGCAGATAAAGAAACTGCAAAAAAGAAACGCACAGCTTGATGAGGAAAACATCATATTAAAAAAAGCGCTTGCCATAATGACTCCACGCTCAGGGAAAGAATGAGAGCTGTACATTTACTTCGGCACGAACATGCAATAATAACCCTATGTCGTGTTCTGAATGTAAACCGCAGCAGCTATTATAAGCATTTTAACTCTAAAGAACCTAAAAGAACAATTGAAAACAGGAATATAAAGAACTGTATTTTACAGATCTATTCCGAAGCAAAATGCCGTTATGGAGCTAAAAAATGCGTAAGGTTCTTGAAGTTAATTATGGCATACATATCAGTCAGGGAAGAGTGTACCGACTGATGAAACAAATGCAGCTTCCTAAAATGTCGACCGTCAAGCCAAAATTCAAAGCCGCAAACAAATCCAATGACAGAGACTGTCACAACATATTAAAGCAGAATTTCAATCCCAAAGAGCCAAACAAAGCATGGTGCAGCGACATTACATATATAAAAGCCGGAGGAAGATTTTATTATTTATGCGTTATCATTGATCTTTTTTCAAGACGTGTGATAGCTTATAAAATAAGCTGCAAAATCGATACCAAGCTTGTTCTGGATACATTTGAATTTGCTTTAAAAAACAGGAATTATCCTGAAAATGTGATTTTCCACTCAGACAGAGGTTCTCAGTATACCAGCGATGAATTCCGAAAAAGGCTGGACAGAGCTTCCTTTATTCAGTCGTTTTCTAAAAAGGGGCATCCTTATGACAATGCCGTAGCAGAAGCTTTTTTCAAGTTTTTGAAACTTGAAGAAACTAACCGCCGTTCCTATACCGCTTTTGATGAATTGGAATTGTCTGTTTTTGAATATATTCACTTTTACAATTCAAACGTCCTCACTCTGCGAATGACCTTTTATCTCCCGTTCAATTTGAAGAACTTTTTTGATTCTTTTCTCTTCTTCTGTCTACTTTATTGACTATGGTCCAAAAATATAGCAGAAGGCTGTGAAGCACAATTCAAGATATTAAAAGAACTTATGAATCGCAAAGATATTGATGAGATTATATGTGCTACTGACGCAGACCGTGAGGGAGAGTGTATTTTCAGGTATGTATATAAGCTTATCGGCTGCAAAAAGTCTGTAAAGCGATTGTGGGTATCTTCTCTTGAAGAATCTGCTATTAAATCTGCTTTATCGAGCATGAAAAGCAGCTCAGAGTATGACAGCCTTTATAGTGCAGGATTTTGCAGACTTAAAGCTGATTGGATAGTAGGTATGAATGGAACACGTCTTTTTTCAGTACGATACAATTCAAAAATTACTGTCGGTAGAGTGCAGACACCAACGCTTGCAATGATTGTTCAGAGAGACAATGAAGTAAGAAATTTTGTTAAGCAGAAATTTTTTACAGTTGACCTAAACTGCGGCTCATTTGTGGCAAGTTCAAAAAGAATTGATGATGAATTAGAAGCAGAGAAGCTTTTAGCGTTAGTAAACGGTAAGGACGCAGCCGTTTCTGAACTGAAAAAAGAAGTCAAGACGGTAAATCCACCAAAGCTCTATGACCTGACTACACTTCAATGTGATGCTAACCAATACTTCGGATATACAGCACAACAGACGCTTGATAGTATGCAAAAGCTATACGAGGCACAATTAGTAACATATCCGCGTACTGATTCACAATACATATCTGACGATATGGAAGAAACAGCAATGCAGCGTGTAAGTGATGTTGCAGAAGTTTTTCATATGTTTGGTAAACCCGATTCTGTGAATGTAAAAAGATGTATCAATAATGCCAAAGTCAGCGGACACCATGCAATTTTTCCGACAGGCGGAATAAAAAGCAAGGATTTGAATAGCCTTAGTGAAGAAGAAAACAATATATTAAAGCTTGTTTCCGCAAGGCTCATAATGGTTGTAGCAGAGCCGCAAAAATATGAAGCTGTAAAGGTAACTGTGACGTGCGAGAATACACATTTTACAGCCATCGGTAAAACGGTCATTAAAGCAGGTTGGAAAGCCTTAGAAACCAAAATAAATGCTGCTTTAAAGAATAAGGACAGCGATGAAAATGAAAAAAAAAGAAGCTTCGCTCCCTGAAATGCAGCAAGGAGTCATATTTAAGAACGTATCCGCTTGTAAGTCAGAGCATTGGACAAGTCCACCAAAATCATATACAGAAAAAAGAACGCATAGACCTTTCAACGGTAATGTTGAGCCGTATGAAGATAATCTCTTAAAGATTACAGGAGAAGCACGATATTTTTCACTTGGAAATCAGGCGTTGCAAGCGATTTACACACGAAAAGATGAAGAACCACCGTTTGAGATTCAGCAGAATAAAGACGGAAAGGTTGATAAGTGCATAGAAAATGTAGTCAGAATTTACAACGAAAATAATGAAACAAAAGGTGTGCAACTTGTATTTTCTGATATTGCAGTAAATTCTGATAATGGAAATTTTTCTGTATATGATTACATAAAAAATGAACTTGTTGCACAAGGAATACCGGAAAACGAAATTATATTTGCACCAAAATCCGATTCAAAAAATCGTGAGGAAATATTCAAAGATATTAATGCCGGCAAGTACAGAGTTGTAATTGCAAGCACAAATACTCTTGAAACAGGTGCGAATATTCAAGAAAAATTATGTGCACTTCATCATCTTGATATCCCTTGGAAGCCCTCGGATTTTGAGCAGCGTGAGGGAAGAATTTTACGTCAGGGAAACAGTTTCAGTGAGGTCGAGATTTTCAATTATGTTACTGAGGGAACAATGGATAGCTATTTATATCAAACAGTTGCAAACAAAGCAAGATTTATTGCACAATTCCTTAATAACGAAAATGTTGGTCGTTCTATGGAGGATTGTGATGGGAAAGTTCTTACCTATGGAGAGTTTCAGGCACAAGCAGAGGGAAATCCTGACTTTAGAAGATTTGCTGAACTTGGAAATGAAATCAGCGAGTTAAATATGCTGCGTTCTGAATACGCTCATGAAACTGTTTTAACACAAAAAACTCTTGAAGAATTACCTATAAAAATTGAGGTCGCTGAGCATTTTCTCGCAGGACTTGAAGCTGATAAAAAGATAGCAGAGCAAAATAAAGACGTTGTTTTAACAAAAGAAAACGGAGAGCGAATTTATGACAAAAAATCGATTAATGTGTATCTGATTTCAATGCTTGAAGCAAAGGCGAAATCTCCGGAACTTCATATTCCGTCCGTAAAAATCTGCGGATTTGATATTAATGTCGAAAGAAAAATGCTTTCTACAAATATGAAGTTTACTATTGCAGGAAGTCGCGAATATGTTTGTGAAGCGGGAATAACCGATAAGCAGGATAATGTTCAGCGAATTGTGAATCTGCTTGAAAAAACAATTCCAAAGCGTATAGAAGATACTAAAAAAGAAATTGTTTTTTTGAATCCAATATTCAGCAAGCAGAGGAAAGAATTGCCGCACCGTTCCCGAAAGAACAGGAGCTTTTCGATAAAAAAATTGAATATGCAGAGCTTGAAATGAAGCTTGTGGAAATTGATGCTCATGAGGATATTTATGACCCTGATGATACACCATTGGTTGAAACCGCAGTGGAAAAATCAGAGAGAAGCAATGTACAAGAATGATTCTGACGATTATCAGCCTTACATAGGAAACGATGATGATAACTCAAATCATAAACCAAAGATGTAAAAATACGGCAAATGCTGCTGCAAATTTATGCGCAGCAGCATTTGCTCACTAACACTAAGGAAGTGAGAAGATTTTGAAAAATGATGATTTTAAAAATCTCATTGAAGAAGCAAGAAGTGCTGACTTGCTGAATTATTTTCAGAGCAGCGGTTACTCAGTTGAGAGAAAAGGAAATCAATTTTACGTGAAAGAATTCCCTGGACTTTGCATTAAACCAGAAACAAATTCTTGGTATAGCCACTATGACGGAATTGGAAGAACAAACAATTCTCTTGATTGCCTCATACTTGTTACTTGAAACAGCTTTAATCAATCTGTTTATGAACTGACTGGTCACGATGTTACGGGGAACCGCAGCTCGGAGTTTCCGAAAAAGCAAGCACCGGAATTTACATCGCCACCTAAACCAATTACACATGAGAAAATAAAAAAGGAATTGCAAATGCCGGAACACGCTCCGGATATGAGACAGCTGTTTGCATATTTTTGTAAAACGAGAAAAATTCCTGCGGCAATAGTGGAAGAAATGGTACACAATAAATTGCTTTACCAATTCCGTTTTATACAAAGGGGCGAGTTAATGGACTAAACAAAGGCGTTTCAATGAAAGCAGCCTTAGACGAACAAGGTTTTACTGCAAAAAATTTCAAGGAAAACCGACTTGTCGCATGGGAAGAAAGCGAACGTGTTGCAATGGAAAGTATACTCAACTCACACGGAATGAGCAGAGAAGATAAGCAAGCTCACTATACACACATGACCGTTGATGAGTACAAAGAAAAGCAGGACGAGAAAAAAGTTGTAGAGCTGTTGAAGAAATCGTTGCAGATAACAAATAACGATTTGGCAATACAGAATGTACGGAACTTGAAAAGTCAAGTTGTTTTTCTTGAAAGAGAAAAAGAAAAACTGGAAATTCAGAAAAAATCTCCGTACAAATCTTTCTATTATTCTGCACCGGAAAAACAAGCATATGTACAGGCAAGGCTCGATGAACTTGAAATTCCGTATCGAGAAACTGAAAACGGTTTTGAAGCACAAGAGTATTATGTGGATAAAATCAGAAAGATTGAAAAAGAATACAAACCTGTAAGAAGTTCTGCAAGAGAACAGGTTAGAGAAGATATTGACCGATTGCTCATGCAGTCAGGTAGCTTGGAAGAATTATTGAAAAAACTTGAATCAGAAAAGTACAGTGTTAAGTATGGAAAATACATTGCGGTCAAGTCTTACTATGCAGAACGTTACATCAGGCTGAAAACGCTCGGTGAATTGTACAGTGAATTTGCATTGAAAAACAGAATAGCTGAAAAGAAAAAATATGAAGATTCTATTCAAAGAAAAATTGATGAACTGAAACATGAAAAGGGAAGTGAAAAGTTAATTTCCGTATCAACAATTCGCCTTTATACAATAGCGATAAGCAAAGGCGCACTCCCATTACGCAAGCGAGAAAAGCAGAAGCCTTTTTCTTGGAAAAATGATTCAGAACTTGACAAGCTTCTTCTGCTGAATCAGAAAATAAATAACGGTGTAACACTCCAAACTTTAAAGGAAGATTTTGAAAATCAAGAGAGAAAATGCAATTCAATTGTGGCGGAACGGCAGAAGTCAGAAGCTGATCTCAAAGCATTTTACGAACTGAAAGAAAAAATTGAAATCGTTTTTGAGGGGAAAGCTTCAAAATTATTTTCGAGACAGCAAGCCGAAAATGACTTAATGCGACACCCAAATATTACAGAATCAAACTACAAGAATATTGATATTCTGATAAATAATGAAATATCGAATTTGAAAAAAGTTAAATCTGAACTTTCATCGGAACAACAGAAATTAAAAGAATGCGCAGATTTGTATTCGGCTGCGGAGAAAATTTTCGGTGGCACTTATGTGCAATCGCTTGTTGCAGATGAACGAGAACGCAGAGAATCAAAATATGTTTCAAATGGTCTGAAAGATTCAACGTAAGTGACAATATGAAAAAAATTCTGAATAGAACATTTTTGAAGGCTCTGCGAAAAAATCTCTGTAAATTCAAAAACTGTGATAAAAGTGATATATTG
>ERZ773194.1740-NODE-1740-length-22683-cov-3.765865_pt1 | contig 22683 bp, 17 predicted proteins | sample MGYA00511240_ERZ773194 | MGnify/ENA primary metagenome ERZ773194 (study PRJEB29015, sample SAMEA2737774) | human gut metagenome | biome: human gut; feature: human-associated habitat; material: faeces | place: China | collected 2012 ... | reverse complement strand
CGTCCTTCATTATATTTGTAGAATATCGGAGGCGGTTCGGCATAGTCAAGCTGAAAATATGATTTCCTCTCGCCTCTGCATTTCACTTTCACTATCTTTGAGTTGAAACTCGAAAATACTTCTGCTCGGCAGAATAAAATTAAAGCAAGCTTTGTTTTGCTCAGCTCTCGCTTATACGTATCTTTGTCACTACGAAGATAGGATGCGGTTCGGTACAACCAAATCGGAAATGAAACTTCCGTTTGTATCTACACTCACCTTTCGCTATCTTTGTCACTACGAAGATAAGATACGGTTCGGCGTAGCCAAACCGGAAACAGGTTTTCCGTTTGTCTCTGCTCTCACCTTTTCGTATCTTTGGGAGCTATTCTATTTTCTATCGGTCATGAAACGGGGTTTTATATACACTATATTATTATTATCGATATTACTCGGCTCATGTAACCATCATGACACCGAAAAAGCTGAAATCCTCTATCAAAACGGTGTGGAGATGGAAAAGCGTTACATGCCCGACTCAGCCGTCATTTTCTATCATAAAGCATTAAAACGACTCAACGAATCGAACGACAACGAGTTAAAGAGTAAAATATACAATCAACTCGGGGACCTTCTTCTGGAACACAACATTTACGAAACCGCTCGAAGCGCCTACCAACAAGCTCTATATGTTTCGAAAGAATTGGAGGACAAGAGCAATCTTTCCCACGCCTATCGGGGCATAGGGAAATACCATTTTCTCTATAAAGACCGTGACAGCGCCTTTTACTATTTCGAAAAACCGCTCGGATTTTTCCCGGAAATAAAAAATCGGGAAGAACGTTCCTCGGTCTATAATAATCTGACAAGCGCCTATAAATTGAAAAACGATATAAAATCGGCATTGGAATGTAATGCGAAAGCGTTGTCGTTGACCAACGACGAAGTAAAACGATTGCGCAACTATGCCGTACGGGGACAGTTATTTGCCATGCAAATGCAATACGATTCGGCTTTGTTTTATCTCGAACAAGCCAGCTGCAGCGAAGAAAAATCGGTAAAGGCCTCGGCCTATTTCAAGCTGGCCGATCTACCCGAAAAGTCGGGTATAACAGACTCCATGAAATATCGTTATTTACAGGAGGCTTATCGCCTGTCCGATTCGATTGAAAACATGGCCGTTTCTCACCAGATAGATCGACAAGAACAAATACGGATAACTTCCGACCTGAAAGAGCAAAGTCATATACGGCTCATTGTATCGATAACCGTTAGCATAATCGTCGTTCTGCTGTTATCGATCGTGGTATTCTTCATTTATCGGAAACATCTGAAACGCCGCAACGAACGAATCTTCGCCCACAAATGGGAAAGACAAGAAGCCCGCGCCCAAGAAAACGAAAACCGGGAATTACAAATTATAGATATTATCAGAAAAGCAGGAGAAACATGTAGCAAACATTTCAAAGAAAGCAATATCTATACCGATTTATACAAAAAGATAAACTCCGATAAAGAATCGTTGAGTTATAACGAGCAGAAATCGTTTCAGACGACTATATTGAAAGAGTTCGATACCTATTTGCAACAAGTTTCGAGCATAGTACCGCTAACCGACAACGACGCTTTTCTATGTGCATTGTTGCAACTCGGTTTTTCGACAAAAGAGTGTGCGGCTTGTCGGGGTATCAGCAGCGAAACCATACGTTCCCAACGGACACGCATCCGAAAAAAAATTCCTCAAAACTTTCTCTTTCAGGGATTGGGTGTCGTCATTTTAGGAGAAGAAAATCTTTCAAAACGTTAAATTGCAACGTTTCAATAAATAACTCATTGATAATCAAAGTATATTTATTTTTAAATAGCAACGCTTTCTATGCTGCTATGTACATATATTTTTTTCATTTTTGTAATATTAATCTTCAATCTGAAAAAAATATACAACACAAAACATAAAAATAAAATAAATAGCATGAAAAAAATTACAAGTTTTCTAATTTCTCTATGTATCGTACTCGGGTTCTCGGAAGTACAAAGCGAAATAAGACTTACTACATCGCTGGAACTCGGCAGTGATTTTACTTTTTCCCCCAAGCCGGTAGCATCCGACGGTAAAGTAATCGTCGACTGGGGAGACGGAACTAAAAAAGAATATACCGTTGGAATGTGGAACAAAAAAGTGAACGGAACCCAAGTGGGCGATACAATCCGAATATTCTCTCCCATGCAGACATTCGATTGTTCCGATGCCCATGTAACTTCGGTCACTATTATCGATGAACCTGATTTCACTTTACTGGATTGCTATAAAAACGAAATAGAGCGTACCAACCTCGATATTTCCGGGGCTTTGAATTTGGAAATTCTAAACTGTTACAACAATCCCAAGCTGCTATTCCTCAATCTATCGGCTCATAAAAAATTAAAAACACTCGACTGCCGACATGACAAAAAAAATACATCGGATCCAGATGACAAAGGAGGTATTACAACCATTATCTTACCCGGCGAAGGAAGTGAATTGGAAAATATAACCGCCTATAACAACGACATAAGCAGTATCGATTTTTCGGGTTGTCCCAATTTACGTTACATCAACTTGGAAGGAAACGCTCTGATAGACATAAATGTATCGAGTTTAACCAACTTGCGAAAACTCGATATTCGCAAAAACCATATATCGAACTTGGACGTATCGAAAAATACTGCTTTGGAAAAACTCTACTGCGACGATAATGCCCTGACCGAATTGAATGTATTTGCCAATACCGAATTGATGGACTTGGTATGTTCCAACAACCAAATAAGCAATCTGGATTTAACGGCAAACATCAATATCACTAACCTGTCTTGCGATGGCAACCTATTGAAAAAAATCACAGTCTCCAACATGCCACGTCTGAAATCGTTGAAATGCGGTGATAACCAGTTGGAAGAGATAGACCTTAGCAAAAACCTCCACCTTCAAAAATTCTGGGGGCAAAACAACTTATTCTCATTCCTTGATTTCTATTATAATCAGGGGTTGAATACGATCGATATTCGCAATAACCCAAGAATGACCCCTTGCAGCCTCAATTTTATGTACCAGACTCTTTCCGGTCTCGAAAGTGCAAGTCCGTATGTGAATTTATTCCTAGAAGGAAGCAATGCCGAAACTTCTTCTACAAGTATTGCTACCGAATCAAAATGGACAGTAGACGTAACAGGCGACGGCAGTGCCGTATGTAAAGATGTAACGGCAACGATCGAAACTTCGGAATTCGGAACCATTTCATTATTTCAACCGGATCTTGTTTCCCACGAATTGCATCCGATAGAAAACAATACTTTGGAAGCCGGTGTACCGGTATACATAACTGCGACTCCCATTGAAAATTATCAGGTGCGTTACTACCAAATAAACGGAGAACGCATAAACGGTTCCATATTCGCAACTACCGAAAATGTCACCGTATCGGCCGTATTCGTTCCTACCGCCTCTAACAATTACATAGAAATGGGAGTAGAAAGCAATGCTTCGCTTTCATTCGGCATAAGCGGCATAGACCCCGAAACAGAAGTAGAAATAGATTGGGGTAACGGAGAATGGCAGACTATGACTATCGACAACGAATCTATTACCCGTATCGACGGTAATTCAAAAGGTACGACCGTTCGTATCAACGGACTGTTCGATTGTTCGGAAAATGATTTGAAATCTCTCGATGTATCTCATAACGCCATTCTCGCTACACTCGATTGTTATTGGACCGGTATCACCGCTCTCGATCTATCGAAGAACACTGCATTGGGCAAACTCAACTGTTCCTACAACAGTATCGGAACTCTCGATTTGTCCAACAACAAAGCATTGTTCTCACTCTCTTGCTATAACTGCGAACTCGGTTCCCTCGATTTGTCTAACAATACCGAATTAGAAGAGGCTGTTGTTAAAAACAACGAACTGACATCGCTGACTGTTTCCTCGAATACAAAACTACTATTACTAGACGTGCAGAACAACGAGCAACTAAAATCTATCGATGCCAGTATGTTAACCGATCTGGAAGAACTTCAATGTTCCTACACCGGTCTTACGGACCTCGATGTCACCCATAATACGAAGTTGATAAAACTCATCTGTTCGAACAATAAACTTACCACTCTCGATCTATCGAAAAATACATGGCTCGAACGCCTGTTCTGCGACGGGAATCAATTGACTTCTCTCGACCTGAGTAATAACACGAAACTCAACTATCTCGAATGTTCCGGCAACGGAATGTCCGCCTGCGCTTTGAACGACTTGTATTACAATCTACCCAAATGTTCAACGACACCCACCAATGTAAATATGTTTATCGCAGGAATCAACAACCCCAACGAAGCGGAAGGTAGCGAAACCTCTATGGCTACCAAAAAAGGTTGGAAAGTTTCTGTCGATGGAGATGGCAGCGGTTGTAACGAAGCTTACATAACTATCGAGCCTACCGAAAACGGAACTTTGGAATTGCGGAACAGCGACAACGAAATCGTTAATTCGGGTAGTAAAGTAATAAAAAATACGACAGTTACCGTAAAAGGTAATCCCGATGAAGGTTTCTATCTGAAAAATGTTTGGGTAAATGGCGTAAGCGTCACCAACGGAGAATTTGTAGTCAAAATGGCCTCGGTCGTAACGGCTGCTTTCGACGAAGGTTCAAGCATAACCGAGATAGAAAATTCGGGAATGAAGATATGGAGCACTCCGGGAATTATAAGAGTAAATGCCGAAAATGCCCATGTCCAAGTCTATTCGACGAGCGGTGCATTAGTTTGGGAAGGTAATATTTATCAAGAAAAAACCATCGATGTAACCCGAGGAATTTATATAGTGAAAGTTCGTAACGCACAATCCACACAAAGTAAAAAAATAGTTGTGGAATAAGCCGATCTTCATTTTAGAAAAAATCCCGTTGTAGAATCTTTACAACGGGATTTTTCATATTACATGACACAACCCTATTTCCATCAAGCCGACACGGAAACTTCGAAACCTAAGGCTCTCGCTCTGTCGGCTATCTGTTCCAACTCCTCACGAGACACTTTTTCGAGCGATTCTTCCGGCGTTTTCCGATCGATGGTATAAACCATTACCGAACGAGGCGAAACGCGCTGTAAAGCCTCCAACCACGGTTTCAGCTCCTCCTCGACCGTGTTGTCAATACGCTTGCCGTCGTGCCACCCTCGCAAGAACATTGTTTGGATAATGACATTACCCGAAAAACGTTTTAAATTATCCACTACCTTATTCACATCGAAATGCGGATCGTTCGGATTATCTATCAACACGACTGTTTCGGGACGAAGCGAATCGAGTTTAAGTATATTATTATCTACCCTGTTCAATGCCCTGAACACCGATTCGTCGTGAATGCGGGTAGCGTTGGATAGTACGCTTATCTTGGCTTCGGGATAATAGTGATCCCGAAGATAAAGCGTGGTATCTATGATTTTCTCGAATTCAGGATGCAAAGTAGGTTCTCCGTTCCCGGCAAAAGTTATCACATCGAGCTTCTCCCCTGCCTCATGCATGGATTGTAAACGAGATTTTAACTCCTCTTCTACCCTATCGGACGAAGGCAATCCGCTCTTCCCCACTCCTTGCGCATTATAACCGCATTCGCAATACACGCAATCGAATGAACACAACTTACCGTCCACCGGGAGCAGGTTGACACCCAGCGATATTCCTAACCGACGACTGTGTATGGGACCGAATATGATTTCGTGAAACAATACTGTCTGCATAATTTTACCTTTTTACAGTTACAAATATAATGAAAGCCGGGAGCAGAGGCAAACGTAAATCTCATTTCTGAATCTACTATGTCTAATTATATTCCTTATTCCATAAAAACAAAGTTTACAAATTATTGCTCCATATTCAATGGAAATCTTACTCAATTCTTTATATCATTATCTATTATAAACATTGTGTTTATAACTATAATTAATTTATTTCCAGTATAATAACTATTCTATTCACATTCATATAAACAGATTATCAACTCAAAAACGATATAAGAACGAACAGTTAGCTATTTATAGACTATAAACAAGTTATCAACGAGATTTCAACTGATAAGGTCTTATAGTTATAAACAAATTATAATATACTATTAATCAAATATTTATAATATTATACACTTATAAATAAACAGTATATCGACAATTTATCCACAATAGATATAAACACATGTGAATAATATAATTATTGCAAAAACGTAGCGCTTATGAATATCGAAAGATTTACATTTGTATCCTATGAAGAGAACCATATTCATATTGTTTCTTTTTCTTTTCCTGTTTATTCCTCGTACAAAATCTCAAATTGTACAGGAATCACACCCGGCATATAAACATTTTTATCATGCTGTCATAGACAACGATACCGTATTGGTAATAGAATTACGTACGTTTCATGTATTTCCTCCCGAAAAATTCAAAGACAAAAAACAGGAAAAATTTTACTGGAAGACCGTGCGCGATGTGAAAAAGACCCTACCCTATGCCAAACTCATCTACTCCATACTCATTGAAACCTATGAATATATGGAAACTCTTCCCGATGACAAAGCTCGGGAAGAACACATGAAGAAAATGGAAAAAGAAGTTTTTCAACAATATAAACCGGTATTGAAAAAGTTTACCTTGTCGCAGGGTAAAATGCTCATCAAACTTATCAACCGGGAATGTAACCAATCTTCATACGAACTAATCAAAGCATTCTTAGGCAGTTTCAGAGCCAACTTCTGGCAATTCTTTGGAAAAATATTCGGAGCTTCCCTTAAAACCGATTGGGATCCGGAAGGCGAAGATAAAACAATAGAAAGAATCTGTATATTAGTGGAACAAGGTTCTTTATAGTATATCGATTCTAAAACATATTTTTATTTATAAAGCACTTAATTTTAATAAGTTATTTTTTTACAAAGCTATATCCCTAACTGTTTAAAGAAATCCCAAATTACCAGCCCCGCCGTTACCGACAGCAGGGAGCTGACCCACACCGCCGGCAGGATATCCAGCGGCGCAGCGCTGCCGCAGGCTGCCCGGATGCTGGCCACCGTGGTGGGCAGCAGCTGGATGGAGGCGGTGTTCAGCACCACCAGCCGGCACAGCTCGTAGCTGGCCACGCCCTCCGTCCCCCGTGCCATACGGCAGGCCGCACGGATACCCATGGGCGTGGCGGCGTTGCCCAGCCCCAGCAGATTGGCCGACACATTGGCCGTCACCGCTGCCAGCGTCTCCGGATCCCGGCTGGCCTGGGGCAGCAGCCGCCGCAGCACCGGACGGAACAGCCGTCCCAGCCGCCGGGACAGCCCGCACCGGTCCATGACCTCCATAAGTCCCGTCCACAGGCACAGCATCCCCGCCATGGAGAGACACAGCCGGACCGCCTGCCCGGCCCCCTCCAGCGCCGCCGCACTGACGGCCTCCATGCGCCCGTATACGGCGCCGCACACCACGCTGACCACAGCCATTCCCGTCCAGATCCACGCCATCGCCATCCTTGTCACCTCATGGATGTATACGCCGCACCGACATATTTTATTACATCTATCCAGACAGATTTTATCATTTGGTTGACAAATATGTAAATTTACGGCATAATATAAACGAATCCCACGTAAACGCTAAAACTGAGGGGCAAAGAAGGGGAGATCACTGTGAAAGCAACCGGTATCGTCAGAAGAGTGGATGAGTTGGGACGCATCGTCCTGCCCGTAGAGCTGCGGCGCACGCTGGATATTTCCGAGCGTGATCCGCTGGAGATCTATGTGGACGGCGCATCCATTGTCCTGCGAAAATTCCGGCCCAACTGCATTTTCTGCAACAGCAGCCGGGGCGTATCGGAGTTTCGGGGGAAGAATGTGTGTCAGAAGTGCCTGAAAGAGCTTCAGTCCGTCACATTCTGACCCCGTGTACCGCACACGGTGAAGAAGGCCTGCCATCCGGTGGGCCTTCTTTCCTTTGATAAGAATGGCTCCTGCGGCATCCGCAGATTGTCGAGGAAAAGGGGTGGTATTTTTTGTCCGCCTGTGGTATGATAAAACGTACCCCTTCCAACAATACGGGGCCATACCCCCTGATAGAACTTCAAATAAGGAGAAAACCTATGACCTTTCTGCAATCTATTCTTCTGGGCTTGATCCAGGGCGTGGCGGAATTTCTGCCCATCTCCAGCTCTGGCCATCTGGCCATCGCCCAGAATCTGCTGAACATCAACGCCGAGGTCCCCGCCTTCTACGACGTACTGCTGCATCTGGGCACGCTGGTGGCGGTGTTCGTGGCCTATTGGCAGGACATCTGCGACATGGTGCGGGAATTTTTCTGCGGCATCGGTGATCTGGTCCACCACAGCACCCCTACGCCGGTACCCCCGGCCCGCCGCCTGATCCTGCTGATCATTCTGGGTACGCTGCCTCTGTTTGCCATCCTGCCCATCAAGGACACGGTGGAGGGCCTGAAGAGCAGTATGGTATTCATCGGCGCCGCCCTGATCGTCACCGGCTTCCTGCTGTTTTTCAGCGACCGGGCCCGCAAGGGCCGCAAGGATGCCCGCAGCGCCACGGTGCTGGATGTGTTGGTGGTGGGCGTCAGTCAGGCCATCGCCACGGTCCCCGGCATCTCCCGCTCCGGCATGACCATCACCACCGGCTGCTTCGTGGGCTTCGAGCGGAGGTTTGCCGTGCGCTTCTCCTTCCTGCTGTCCATCCCCGCCGTGCTGGGTGCCAACATCCTCAGTCTGAAGGATGCCCTCACCGGCGGCGTGGACTGGAGCCAACTGCCGGTGTATCTGGCGGGCGTGGTGGTGGCTGCCGTCTCCGGCTACCTGTGCATCCGCCTGCTGAAGATGATCGCTGACAAGGGCCGCTTCGGTGCCTTCGCCTACTATTGCTGGGCCGCCGGTCTGGCTACCCTCATTCTGAACGCCGTCAAGTAACACCCGTTCTCTTGCACGAAAGGAAGTCCGCATGGCTGCTGCACCCAAAAAGAAGAAAACCTCGCAACCCGCAAAAAAGAATACCCGCACGCCGCCCCCTCCTGCCCCTACCTACGGCCGGGAGATCGCCGGCGGTGTCTGCCTGCTGCTGGCCCTGTGCGCCGTCGTGTCCTATTTTCAGGAGGAGGCCCTGTTCATCACCTTCTTCGGCGGCCTGCTGAAGGGGCTGCTGGGCTACGGCTACTGGCTGTCGGCCCCGGCCCTGCTGCTGACGGGCCTCCTGCTGCTGACCCACCGGGACTGTCCCGCCACCCTGCGCTCCGTATGTACACTGCTGGTGCCGGTGCTCACCGGCTGCGGCCTGCATCTGCTGCTGTGCGCCCGCTCCTATGAGCCGGGCCTCACCGGCCTGCGGGAGCTGTGGCTCTCCGGCCGGTCCCTGCAAAGCGGCGGCGCCCTGTCCGGCGGTTTGGCGGTGGGCTTCTCCGCCGTATTCGGCAAGGTGCTGTCTCTGATCCTGTTCCTCCTCATGCTGCTGGCGGCCCTGTGTCTGGCGCTGCACTTCTCCCCCAAGGACGCCGTCCGCCGGGCGCAGGAGCGCCGGGAGGTGGAGCGGGAGGACATCCCGGAGGAAACACCCCCCGTCCGTGAAAAGGAGAGACCGGCGGAGAAGCGGCCCCGCCGCCGTGCCGCCATCGATATCCCCCTGGACGACGAGCCTCCCGCCAAACAGCCGCAGCCCCAGCCGGAGGAACCCACCTTTGCCCCTAAGGAGAAGAAACCCTTCTTCTCCCGCAAGAGCAGCGCCGTCCGCACCCCGGATCAGGTGCTGCGGGGGGAGCCTGCGGAGGAAGCCACCCCCGTGGCCCCCGCCGCTCCCGTTACGTCCCCACCGGCAGCGTCTGCTGCCCCCGCCCCTGTGGCTAAGCCCCGTGAAGCAGCCAAGCCTTCCGTCACGGCGCAGGAGGTGCAGGACGCCACCGAGGAGGTGACCGCTGCGGTGGAGCAGGAGCTGGCCCAGCCGGAGGAGGCGTACCAGTATCCCCCCATCACGCTTCTGGATGAGAATACCGCCGACAACTATACGGAGGTGGGGGCTGAGCTGCGGAGCAACTCCCAGCGCTTGGCACAGACCCTTCAGAGCTTCGGTGTGGACGCACGCCCCGGCGCTGTGGTCCACGGCCCCAGCGTTACCCGCTATGAATTTACGCTGGAGCAGGGGGTGAAGCTGTCCAAGATCACCAACCTCTCTGATGATATTGCGTTGGCATTGGGGGCCAGCGGCGTCCGCATCGCCCCCATCCCCAATAAAATTTCCGTGGTGGGCATCGAGGTCCCTAACCGGGCCGTCACCCCGGTTCGCATCCGGGACGTGGTGGAGTCCCGTACCTTCACGGAGCACAAGTCCCCGGTGGCCTTCGCCGTGGGCAAGGACATCGGCGGCAGCTGCATTGTGGGGGATATCGGCAAGCTTCCCCATGTGCTCATCGCCGGCACCACCGGCTCCGGTAAGTCCGTGTGTACCAATTCCCTCATCGTCAGCATCCTCTATAAGTCCACCCCGGAGGAGGTCCGCTTCATCATGGTGGACCCCAAAATGGTGGAGCTGGCCCCCTATAACGGCATCCCCCACCTGCTGATCCCCGTGGTGACGGACCCCAAAAAGGCCGCCGGAGCCCTGCAATGGGCGGTGTTCGAGATGATGAAGCGCTATAAGCTGTTCTCCGAGCACGGGGTCAAGGATCTGGCGGGCTATAATGCGCTGGCCCGGCAGGACGAGGAGCTCAAGACCATGCCCACGGTGGTGGTGGTCATCGACGAGCTGGCAGACCTGATGCTGGTGGCCGCTAAGGAGGTGGAGGAATCCATCTGCCGGGTGGCCCAGATGGGCCGTGCCGCCGGGATGCATCTGGTCATCGCCACCCAGCGTCCCTCCTCCGACGTCATCACCGGCCTGATGAAGGCCAATATTCCCAGCCGCATCGCCTTCGCTGTGGCCTCCTCGCTGGAGTCCCGCATCATTCTGGATACCACCGGCGCCGAAAAGCTGGTGGGCAAGGGCGATATGCTCTATGCCCCTCTGGGGGCCGGAAAGCCCACCCGTGTGCAGGGCTGTTTCATCACCCCGGAGGAGATCGAGCGGGTAGTGGGCTTCGTCAAGACCACCGGCGAGGCGGAGTACTCCCGTGAGGTCATGGACAAGATCGAGCAGGCGGTGAAGGAGAAGGAAAAGGGCGGCGGAGGAAAGACCTCTGCCGAGCCTGCCGAAGCGCAGGAGGACGGCGATGAGCTGTTGCCCGCTGCCGTGGAGGTGGTTCTGGAAACGGGACAGGCCTCCGTCTCCATGCTCCAGCGCCGCCTGAAGCTGGGCTATTCCCGTGCCGCCCGTCTGGTGGATCAGATGGAGGAACGGGGCATTGTCGGCCCCTTCGAGGGTTCCAAGCCCCGCCAGCTGCTCATCGACAAGGCCAAGTGGCAGGAGCTGCAAATGAGCAAGCAGCCCCAGCCTGAGCCGGAGATCGACCGCAGCGGCTCTATCCGTGATGTGTTCGAGAGCCGTGACGCGCTGGAGTAACACCCTTGGCATGAGCGTGATAAAACAGGAATCAGGAGGACAGGCGCTTGCCTGTCCTCCTTTTCCGTGTATCTGCAAGAGTTTTCCCCGCAGGCCGCACCTGTTTTCTCCTGCGCCCCGCCCTTGACGGTAGGGCGTTTTTCCGCTAAAATAGGACATACTGGAGTAGAATACACATTTTCAGATAAACGAGGTAGCATTATGGCAAATGGATTCATCGATAAAGCCCGCATCACCGTCCGGGCCGGCAACGGCGGCAACGGAGCCGTGGCCTTCCACCGGGAGAAATACGTGGCCGCCGGCGGCCCCGACGGCGGCGACGGCGGCGACGGCGGCAGCATCATCCTGCGCGCCGATTCGCGCCTTTTGAGCCTGTATGACTTCCGCATCATGCGCCACTACGAGGCGCAGAACGGGCAGGGTGGCATGGGCAGCCAGCGCTACGGGCGCAAGGGCGAGGATCTGGTCCTCAACCTGCCTGTGGGCACGCTCGTGTTCGAGCAGACCCCCGAAGGCGAGCATATGCTGACCGACCTTGCGGAAGCGGGCGACGAATATCTGGTGGTCCGGGGCGGACGCGGCGGCAAGGGCAACGAGCACTTCAAGTCCTCGACCATGCGCGCACCCCGTTTCGCGCAGCCCGGCGAACCCGGCGAGGAGCGCAATCTGCGCCTCGAACTCAAGATCCTTGCGGACGCGGGGATCATCGGACTGCCCAATGCGGGCAAGTCCACCTTGCTGAATATCCTGGGCCTGTTGGACAACCCGACATCGGGCGACTATTACCTGGCGGACAGGGAAGTCGGACACTTGAAAGAAAAAGAACGTACGCAGGTGCGTAAAGGAAATATCGGTTTCGTGTTCCAGAGTTTCAATCTGATCGACGAACTGAATGTCTTTGAAAACGTGGAGTTGCCGCTTACCTATCTCAAAGTGAAGGCAAGCGAGCGCAAGCAGATGGTCAATGACATCTTGAAGCGCATGAACATCAGCCATCGGGCCAACCACTTTCCACAGCAGCTTTCCGGAGGTCAGCAGCAGCGTGTCGCCATCGCCCGTGCCGTTGTTTCGAATCCGAAAATCATCCTTGCCGATGAGCCGACCGGTAACCTGGACTCCAAAAACGGAGCCGAAGTGATGCAGCTCTTGACCGAACTGAACAAAGAAGGAACCACCATTGTTATGGTGACACACTCCAAACACGATGCGAGCTTCGCCCACCGGGTGATCAACCTGTTCGACGGAAGTATCGTGTCGTCCGTAAACGAATTCATTTAATTTTTGTAAAATAGAACATAGACACATTCTAATTGTTTTGTGATCATATCCGGCTTGGGAAAGTCGGATATGTTCTTTGTGAGATATGAGTTTGGGGTTATGAATTATAAATGGAATACACTATGAATAATCTGTTGAATATAAAATCTTTTCTGAAATTCCTGAGCCGGAACAAGGGGTATACGGCGATCGACGTCTTCGGGCTGTCTGTTTCGCTGATGTTCGTGATCCTGATTGCGGTGTATGTGGAACGGGAATTGAATATCGACAAACAACAGGCGAATTACGACCGGATCGTTGCCATCGGCAATGAAGAGTTTTTGGAATCGGGTGTCCCGGTTTCCTATTGGCTGGAAGAGCGGTATCCGGAGATCGAGAAAGTCTGTCCGGTCATCACGGATCAAGGGAAGAGTAAACAAATTTTTTATGGAGACAAGAAGTTGACTGCCGATCTCGTATATGCGGATTCGACGTTTTTCGGCCTCTTTTCGTTCAAGATACTCGATGGCGACCGCGACCGGCTTTTGGAAGATCCTTATAGCGCGGTCGTTTCGGAAAGCTTTGCCCGTAAGGTGTTCGGCAACGACGATCCGATCGGGAAGAGCTTGCGCATCAGCGACTCGACGAGTGTCATGGTTACCGGTGTCATGGAAGACATCAACCGTTCGGTGATTCCGAATGCGGACCTGTTGGTGCGTATCGAGCGGGTGACGGAGTTCAACCAATCACTGTCGAAGACGAATCCGGGTAACGCCGGCTCGTGCGTCTCGTTCCTGTTGCTGAAGCCGGGGATGGACTTGAAGGGGCGGACGGATGAGATACAGAGCTTTTTCAAAGAGCGGTATTGGATTTACCGGTATGATTTCGTGAAGGAAGCACGCGTTGTTCCACTTTCGGATATCTATTTCGGAAATACGGCGTCGCATAGCTTGAACCAAGGCGACAAGCGCTTTTCGTTGGTCTTGATGTCCGTCGGCATTCTGATCCTGATTTTCGCGATCATCAACTATATAAACCTGACGGTGGCACAGGCCGGCCAGCGGGCGAAGGAGATGGCGACACGCCGCCTCTTGGGGTCTTCGCGTGTGGAACTGTTCCTGCGGTTGATGTTGGAGGCTACTTTCCTGACAGTCGTTTCGTTTGCCATCGGACTGATGTTTGCCAAGGCGGCACTGCCGTATGCCAATGACTTGTTGCAGGTGCGCTTGACGTTCGATGTGCTGGCGACACCGCTTTGGATAGGGGCGATCCTCCTGTTTATCGTGTTGACAGGAGCCTTGTCGGGGGTGCTTCCGGCATTGATGATCTCATCGGCCAAACCGATCGACGTGGTACGCGGGACGTTCCGCCGGCAGACGAAGATGGTGTTCAGCAAGGTCTTCATCACGTTCCAGAATGTGATCACGATCGCCATGATCGCCGCCTCGCTGACGATGTATCTCCAGATCGACCATCTGATCCACGCGCCGTTGGGCTACAACACGACGAACATAATCGAATCGGATAACATTTTCCGTTCCAAAAGCGAGATGGAACGGGCGGAAGATATGTTGCGCCAGCTTCCGATGGTCAAGGCTGTCGGCCACAGCAACGGAACACCTTCGAGCGGGACGAACAATATGAGTGGAACTTACGAGGACAAATCGCTCAGCTTCCAGCAGATACAGGTCGACAGCGCCGCTTTCCGCATTTTCGGTTTCGAGATCAAGTCGGACAACCGGGTGGCCAACGCCGATGGGGGGTGGTATTTGAACGAGCTGGCTTTTAAACAGATGGAATTGTCGGAAGATGCCCCTTCTTTCAGGTGGGGCGAAGATGCGACACCCGTCTTAGGGGTGATCCGTGATTTCCAGTTGAGGGACATTACGCAGGAAAATTCGCCGGTAATGTTCCGTTTCCGGAATATGGAATCAGGCTGGTGGCCGTGGAGCTACGTGGTCGAGGTGCAGGGTGATCCCGTCAAGGCATACGAGTCCGTGCGCAAAGTCTTCGAGGAGGTGTCGGGTGTTCCTTTCGAGGGGCAGTTTATCGACCAGGGCATCCGTACGCATTTCGAATCGCAGATTCGTCTGGCCAAGATCGTGGTGATCTTCGCCTGCATTGCGATCCTGATCTCGCTGTTGGGTTTGCTTGCGATGTCGACCTATTTCATCCTGCAACGTTCGCAGGAGGTAGCGATCCGCAAGGTGTTCGGTTCGGACAACCGGGGAATCCTGGTGCGCCTCGTCGGTACGTTCCTGACATATGTCGGGATTGCGTTCGTGATCGCGACGCCGCTGAGCTGGTATTTCATGAAGCAATGGCTGGCGGACTATAGCTACCGGATCGCGCTTAGCCCGCTGATTTTCATCGTTGCTGGTCTTTTCTGCCTCCTGATCTCCTTCCTGGCGGTATTCTTCCAAAGTTGGAAGGCGGCGAATGCAAATCCGGTAGAAAGCGTGAAAAACAATTGACAATTGTTTACAGTTCTCCCGGTCTTTCCTCCCCCGGCTTGCCGCCGCCTTCCGGCTTTTGGGTGGCTCTTTTGGCGTTGATGGTTTTGCGGGTGGCGAGGATGGCTTTCTGGCGGTCGATGAGACGGTTGATGTTATTGATGATCTCCAGATAGTCCGTCTCGCCGTTCACTTCGGCCAGCGCGTTGAGGCGTTTGACGACAGCGCGGTAGGCGGCATCGGTTTCCAGGCGGGCCGCTTTGGTCGCGCCGGTGACGATGGTAGCCTGCTGGCTGTTGCGGTTGGTGAAGAAGGAGATGAATTTCTCATTCGCTTCCTTCAATCGCATCACCCATCTTTCGAGGCCGGCCATCTGGAGACGGTTCGTGACGTCTTCCAGCGAAACACCGTCCAACGGCGAGTTGGTCGGATCGGACAGTTCGCCGGGGCGTTCTTCTTCTTCCGAGTGGTTGTCAAATTCTTCCAAATCCTGGATCAGGTTTATCACAGCACTGTTTTCAGCCAGGTAAGGCAGTGAGCAGGGATCGCCGTTGCGGCGCAGGATGATATCGGTTTGGCGGGCGATCTCGGCGATCACCGGATCGAAATCATTCATCGCGACATTGTTCTGGCGTTTTAATCCTCTGTAGGCATCGTCACGGACCTTGTCGAGGCGGGTGACATCATAGGAGAGGACGTTTTCGCCGCCGCTGACTTTCATGGAACCGTCAAATACGTTGTATTTAACTTTGTAGTTGTTTACGAACTCTGTGATTTTGGAGTCTTTGCATTTCTCAAACTCCACGATCGCGAAACTGTGGAAGCCAAAATTTTCGTCTTGGGTAAGACGGGATAAATCAAAACCTTTAATTTCAGACATGGTACATCGTTTAAATATTATTCTTCTGTTTTTGTGCTGTCGGGGGTCCCGCCAACGTGTTTTTCTTTGTTTTCATGCTGTCGGGAGTCCCGTCAACGTGTTTTTCTTTGTTTTTGTGCTGTCGGGAACCCCGCCGGGATGTTTTTTTCCGTATCTTTATTATCGGGCATCACATCGCTGACAAATATACCTTAAATTGGGCAGGAAACAATTATTTTATCCTTTAATTTTCAACATATATTGAAAAATGTTGGAATTGCCGGGAGGAAGGCGATGCGAAACTGTCAAAATATAGGACACTCCTGTCTAAAATTTGGACAGAGGATGCCGGTTGTTGCTTGATTATTATTCTGTTATCCAATTGATTATGTGTTGTGGTATAATTTTTGTATCTTATTGGGCAGAATAGAACAAATACAGATAGCGTGAAGGAGTAGTGACTTTTCTTTCAAGAGAAAAGTCACAGAATCAAATCTTTTTCTTGAGTGTGAAGAAGAATGTCATCCCCTTGCCCAGTCCGCTCTTGGCTGAGATCTGTCCTTTGTGGAAGTTTACGCCGTTCTTGACGATGGAGAGTCCCAGACCGGTCCCGCCCACCTTGCGGCTGCGGCCCTTGTCGACGCGGTAGAAGCGTTCGAAAATGCGGTTCACGTGTTCTTCCGAGACGCCGACGCCATTGTCCGAGAAACTGAAGTAGTAGAATTTCGGGTCCTCCTTGTAGCAACTCACCGTGAGATGGATGCCTTCGCCCGCATACGCGATCGCGTTGTCGTAGAGGTTGCGGAAGATCGAGTATAGCAGCGAATAATTGCCATAGATCGTAGGGTTGCCCGGAAGAGCGACCTCTGTCGTGATCTTCTTTTCTTCCATCTCCATCGAACATTCCTTCTCGATCTCGCCGACCAGCTTTTGGATGTTCACTTCCGACAGCTCGAACATTTCGGAAGCCTCGTCCAGCCGGTTCAATACCGAAATGTCGCGCAGCAACCCCGTCAGCCTCGTGCTTTGCGAGTAGCAGCGTTCGAGGAAGAACTGGCGTTTGTCGTCCGGCAGCTGCGGATTGCTGATGATCGTTTCGAGATAACCCTGGATACTGCTGACAGGAGTTTTCAGCTCGTGCGCCACGTTCTGCGTCAGCTGCCGTTTCATCCGGCTCTCTTCTTCCTGGCGGGAGATGTCGTTGATAGATATCTCATAGCTGTTGTCGAGGAACAGAATGCATTCGATCAGGAAAATCTTTCCGTTCTTGTCCACCGTGACCGATTCGCGCAACACTTTCCGCTTGCGGTTCGTGTTCGGGATGTTTTTGGAGAGGAACAGATGGATCGGTTCCAGTTCCGGAATGTCGACCGCGTCTTCCGACTGTCGTATCTGCATGTCGGAAATCAGGTTCGCGAACTGTACGAACAAGATGTTGGACAATATCTCCCTGCCTTCCGGTGTGAACATGGCGAAACCTTCTTTTGCGTACTGGAAATGCTTGATCAGCTTCTCGCGTTCCATCGAAAGCTCGTCCTTGGCCTTCTGCTGGCGGTGGTAAAGTCCGACGATATTCTTCGATATGTCTCCAAGCTCGTCGTTAGGAAAGACATATTCGTTCTTCGGTATGCGGTCTTTCTCCACGTTCAGGGCGAAGTCGCGCAGCTTCGAGATCGTCCGTCCGATGCTGAACGTGAAGCGGGAGAGGACGAAGAAAAATATCAGCGTCATCAACGCCATAAAATAGATGAAATCCTTGTCGATCGTCAGTACGCGCTGTGTGTAAGGGTCCCAGGGGAGGGCGGAGCGGTAGATATACCCGCCGATATTCGTCGCCGTGTAGAAATAGCGCTTGCCGGTCGAGTTGGACGAACGGATGGCGAACCCTTCATTGTAGAGGCGTGCCTTGCGTACCTCGCTGCGGTCGTTATGGTTGTTGAATTCCTCGGCTCCGCTATTGTCGAACAACACTTTCCCTGCCGGATCGATAATGGTCACGCGAAGATCCTTTTGGGGGATGTCGTCGATAAACTGGTGAACCACCTGGTTGATATCCTCAGTCTGTTGCGTGCGGCGGAACAACTGGTAGTTGTAATTCCCCAATACGTTGTTCAACTTCTCTTGGGCAAACTCCCGTTCCCGCTGATACTGGAACAACAGGAAGCAAGCCGTGAACCCCAGGAACATGGCGAATATCGACCAGAAAAGTCGCTGGCTGAAAGGTATTCTGCTGTTTGTCGTTGATTCTATCTTGACCATGGGGTAAATTAAGAATTAAGAATTAAGAAGTAAAAATTAAAAATTAAGAAGTAAGAAATCATCTTGGAATGTAAGAATAAGTGCCCGTTCGTTTATTTTTTAATTTTTAATTCTCAATTTTTAATTTTCAAAGCAGTATCCGAAGCCGAGCCGCGTCACGATGTTCTTCCCGTACGGCCCGATCTTTTTGCGCAGGCGGGTGATGTTTACATCGATGGTGCGGTCGAGCACATATACTTCGTCTTTCCATATCCGGGAAAGGATCTCCTCGCGTGAGAAGACGTTCCCTTTGTTTTCAAGAAGGAGTTTCAGTATCTCGAATTCCTTTTTGGTGAGCGGGACTTCCTGTCCGTCGACGGAGGCTTTTATGCGCTTCGTGTCGAGTGAGAGAGTTTCATATTTGAGGCATTCGTTTTCCGGCACTTTCTCCTTGTCTGATGTGCGGCGCAGCACGGCTTTCACGCGTGCCACCACCTGACGGATGGAGAAAGGCTTGGATATGTAGTCGTCGGCTCCCAAGTTGAAGCCTGTCAGCATATCGTTTTCAGTGTCCTTGGCTGTCAGGAAGATGATGGGGATATCGGCCGTCTTTTCTTCTTTCTTGAGGATGCTGGCCATCTTGAATCCGGATATTTCACCCATCATGACATCTAAAAGCAGCAGTTGGTAGGAGGCTATATCCATCTTCAACGCTTCTTCGGCGCTGAAAGCCGTGTCTACTTCATACCCTTCTATCTCAAGATTGAACTTGAGGATTTCGCATAAATCCTCTTCATCGTCCACTACAAGAATCTTCGGCATATCCATAATCTTTGTCTCTTTTTTATTACAAATATAATTTATTTCTGCAAAGGACGTATTTCTGTATTTCGATGAAATGAAATACGTATTACAATAGCGTTACAAATGCATCAGATCGCCACATCCTGCCACTGTCCGCCGATCAGTTCGCGGGTGGATTTGAACCCGGCCTTTTTCAGCAGTTCGAATGCTTCCGCACGTCCGTCGTTCACCAGGTCGGGATAGTGGCAGTCTGAGTTTACCATCACCGGAATATCCAGCTCACGTAAGCGGTGCAGATAGTCGGTATGCGGGTAGACCTCCTGTTTCTTCACGAGGTTTTTCGTGTTGACTTCGACCATCAGTCCCTTTTCGGCGATCAGGTGTAGACAGTCGTTGAATGGTTTTTGATACCAGTCCGCTTGCAGGTCGAAGCCTTCGCATTTGTGCCCGTTCATGTATATCTTGTCCATGTGCCCGACGATGTCGATTCCGCCTGCCTCGATCATTCGCCGTGTGGAACTGAAATAGTGGGCGACCAGCTTGCGGATATCTCCGTCGTAGTAGGCGTCGACAGACTTCTGGTATTCCCGGAAAGGACCGTCGATACACACCATATTCTCTTCCGCAAGCGGCTGTGCGATCGGAAGAAAGTGGATGGAACCGATACGGTAATCGAGCGGCAGATTGCGGAAGTAGGGGATGGACGCGTTGTAGCTCTCGTCTAAGAAATCGATTTCCAGTCCTACGTATATTTCCAACCGGTCACTGTATTTCTTTTTCAGTCGTTCTATTTCTGTCAGGTATTCGGGCATGTCGTCTTTAGACATGTTCCAGAATGTTTCGAACGGCAGTGGTGAATGGGATGAAAAACCGTAGGCGCGGAACCCGTGCGCAACAGCGAATTTAATGAAGTCTTCCGGCGTGCTCCGACCGTCACAGAATGTACAATGGCTATGGTAGTTACTGAGTTGCATAAATTTTTACTTGTAAAAGGGCAAAGATAATTTTTTTATCCCGAAAGACAACCTGTTTGATAAAAAAAGGCTTGATTGCTGCCTAAGGGTTAGCGGCAGAATCAAGCCTTGAAAAACACGTGAATAATGAAAAATCGTATGTTTTATTTTATTACGTTCAGTTCTTTTCCAACTTTGATAAATGCAGCGATTGCTTTATTCAGATGTTCCGTTTCGTGGCCTGCGGACAACTGTACACGGATGCGGGCCTGGCCTTTCGGCACTACCGGGTAGTAGAAGCCGGTAACATAAATGCCTTCTTCCTGCATCTTGGCTGCGAAATCCTGGGATAATTTAGCATCATACAGCATAACGGCGCAGATTGCGGACTGAGTCGGCTTGATGTCGAAACCGGCTGCTAACATCTTTTCACGGAAGTAGCTGACGTTGTTCATCAGTTTCGTATGCAAAGCATCGCTTTCTTTCAGCATCTTGAACATTTCCAGGCTGGCGCCTACGATAGCGGGAGCGACAGAGTTAGAGAACAGATAAGGACGGGAGCGCTGACGCAGCATGTCGATGATTTCTTTCTTTCCGGTTGTGAATCCGCCCATGGCGCCACCGAATGCTTTACCTAACGTACCTGTGAAGATATCGACTCTTCCGTATACATTATATTGTTCAGCTACACCGTGTCCTGTCGGGCCTACTACACCGGCAGAGTGGGATTCGTCAACCATTACCAATGCGTCGTATTTTTCTGCCAGTTCACAGATTTTGTCCATCGGGGCCACGTTTCCGTCCATAGAGAACACACCGTCTGTTGCGATGATGCGATGACGTTGTGCCTGGGCTTCTTGCAGGCAACGTTCCAGGTCGGCCATGTCTGCATTGGCATAACGGTAGCGTTTTGCCTTGCAAAGACGTACGCCGTCAATAATGGAGGCATGGTTTAAAGCATCGGAGATGATCGCATCTTCTTCAGTGAACAACGGTTCGAACAGACCGCCGTTGGCATCGAAACATGCAGCGTACAGGATCGTATCTTCGGTTTTGAAATAGTCGGAGATAGCGGCTTCCAGTTGTTTGTGCAGATCCTGTGTCCCACAGATGAAACGTACGGATGACATGCCGTATCCGTGTGTGTCCATAGCTTCTTTGGCAGCCTTGATCAGACGTTGGTTGTCAGACAGGCCCAGATAGTTGTTTGCGCAGAAGTTCAAAACGTCGCTTCCTGCGTTTACTTTGATGTCGGCTCTTTGAGGAGTGGTGATGATACGCTCGTTCTTATACAATCCGGCAGCTTTGATGTTTGCCAATTCCTGAGTAAGGAAATCTTTCAGTTTACCGTACATAACTTTGTTTTTTGTTAGTATTTTTAATTAAGTTGACAATTATATCTCTATTATCGCAGACAAGTGGCAAAATATTATTCTTGAAACCATTTTTTTTCTTTGTCTCTGATTTGTCTGCCGATGCGGCAAAGGTCATATTTTTTTTGAATATATAGGCTAAAAAATACAAGAAATTCATACCGGAATGTTTTTATTCTCTATACCTTTGCCATCGAAAAAACTTAAAAGAACATCAAACGCAATGAAGAATGTATTAGTAATTGGTTCTACCGGTCAGATTGGATCAGAGTTAACCATGAAGTTGAGAGGTATCTACGGTGGAAACATTGTAGCAGGTTACATCCCCGGACAGGAGCCTAAAGGCGAACTGCTGGAATCAGGACCTTCTGCAATTGTCGACATTACAAACGAACAGCAGATTGCTGAGACTGTGTCCAAATATAAGGTAGATACGATTTATAACTTGGCTGCACTGCTGTCAGCCGTTGCAGAAGCAAAACCGCAGCTTGCCTGGAAAATCGGTATGGGCGGTTTGTTTAACGTATTGGAAGTTGCACGTGAAATGCATTGTGCTGTATTCACTCCGAGTTCAATCGGTGTGTTTGGCAATAACACGCCGAAAGACAAGACTCCGCAGGATACGATCCGTAACCCGCGTACTATGTACGGTGTTACGAAAGTTTCAGGCGAGTTGTTGAGTGACTACTACAACATCCGTTTCGGCGTCGACACCCGTTCCGTACGTTTTCCGGGACTTATCTCCTATGTGACACCTCCGGGTGGTGGTACGACCGACTACGCAGTTGATATCTATTATTCGGCTGCCAAAGGTGAGAAGTTTGTATGTCCGATCAAGCAGGGTACATTCATGGATATGATGTATATGCCGGACGGTCTGCGTGCAGCTATTGAAATTATGGAAGCCGATTCGACGAAGTTCGTTCATCGTAATTCTTTCAACATTGCATCCATGAGCTTTGATCCTGAAATTATCTACAACAACATCAAAAAGTATGTTCCTGACTTCCAGATGGAATATGATGTGGATCCGTTACGTCAGGCTATCGCAGAATCATGGCCTAACTCTTTGGATGACACGTGTGCCCGTGAGGAATGGGGCTGGAAACCGGAATATGATCTGGATTCCATGACTCAGGATATGTTGGCTAAATTGAAAGAACGTTTCAATAAGTAAGAATTAATTTTCCGATCATTAGCAGATCGGTAGGAAAGAGGCGA
>ERZ773194.1737-NODE-1737-length-22735-cov-3.610582_pt1 | contig 22735 bp, 17 predicted proteins | sample MGYA00511240_ERZ773194 | MGnify/ENA primary metagenome ERZ773194 (study PRJEB29015, sample SAMEA2737774) | human gut metagenome | biome: human gut; feature: human-associated habitat; material: faeces | place: China | collected 2012 ... | reverse complement strand
TTCCTCGCCGATGGTCGCCGCCAGCGTCTCGATGCCAACAGGGCCGCCGCCGTAGTTTTCGATGATGGCGTGCATCATCCGGTGGTCAATGGGGTCAAGACCAAGGTCGTCGATCTCGAGCGCGCGGAGCGCTTCGTCCGCGACCTCCTTCGTGATCACGCCGTCGGCCCGCACATCCGCAAAGTCGCGCACGCGGCGCAGCATGCGGTTCGCGATACGCGGCGTGCCGCGCGAGCGGCGCGCGATCTCGAGCGCACCCGTCGGGTCGATGTCGACATTCAGGATGCTCGCCGAGCGCGTGACGATTTTCGAAAGCTCCTGCGGCGTGTAAAGCTCCAGGCGCAGGATCACGCCAAAGCGATCCCGGAGCGGTGCGGTAAGCTGTCCGGCAAGCTGAACGAAGAACTTGGCGGGATTTGACACCATCGAGCCCATGAGGTTGGTGAAGCCTCCGTTGGCCGATATGTTGAGGTCGGGATAGAATGCCGAGCGAGCCTGGTTGGTGGCATAGTAGGCCATAGCCAGCGAGTGTTCCGACGCTCTTACATCGGGGCGTGAAGCGAGTTCGCGCATGGGCACTCCTTCGCGCATGATGGCGGGTGCCTCAAATCGGGCATCGGCCTGGATGTTCCATGTCTGAGGCATAACGTTGAGGAGCAGCGACATGGTGTTGTTGGCTTCGTTCAACGACACTTCAAGGTCGGTGATTGAGGCGAGAAGGCTGTAGTAGTTGGCGGTGCTTTGTACTACGGCGCTTTCGTTTACACGGCCGGCGAGCTTGAAGTTCTTCATGATCTGTACGCTCTCCTTCCAGTATTCAGCTGTCTGTCGGCTGATTTTCAGCTGAGTTTCAAGCATGGATATTGCATAGTAGCAGTTGGCCACACCGGCGATGAGCTGCGAGCGCACGGCCTGCTGATAGGCTTCACTCTGAAGAAGGGCCTGCTTGGCGCGACGGTTGCTGTTGAGCAATTTTCCGAAGAGGTCGACCTCCCAGCTCACTGCGAGAGGAAGCTGATAGGACCATGACATCTTGGAGTGGTCGAATGACGAACCTGCACCGTTGGGGGCGAGTGTCACCGAGGGGAGGTAGCTCAATCGCGCTCCCTTGAGCTGGGCGTGAGCTATGTCGATGTTAAGTTTGGCGTTGCTGAGATTGGTGTTGTTGGCAAGAGCCTGATTGATGAGGTCGACAAGCATCGGGTCGGTGAATACCTCTTCCCAGCGAAGGTTTCCGAAAGCCTCGGCGTTTTCCTCGGTTTCCTTGGCCTGCACATACTCCGATGTGAGCGCATTGTCCTCGGTGGGCATCTCAAACTTGTTGTAGATGTGGCAGCTCGAAAGAGCTCCCACACTTACAACCATTATTGCGATACGTGATATATTGTTCATGATTTTTCCTTTGTGCATTAAGTTAAGAGCGAGAGTACTGCTCGATTTCCGATTCGATACCGGTGTTGTCGGTGTCTTCCCACTTCAGCGGCGATATCTTCTCCTGGATTATCTGGAAGGTGACGAAGAGCGCCGGAACGATGAGTACCTGCAGAATCATACCGATAAGCATACCTCCGATTGAACCGGTACCGAGGGCGTTGTTACCGTTGGCACCTGCTCCGTCGGCAAACATCATAGGCAACAGACCGACTACCATAGCCAACGATGTCATCAGGATAGGACGTAGACGAGCGGCAGCACCTAAAACGGCAGCCCACGTGATACTCATACCCATACGGCGACGGTCGAGGGCAAACTCTACGATCAGTATGGCGTTCTTCGCCAACAAACCGACCAACATGATCAAGGCGATCTGCATATAGATATTGTTGGACATCGTACCTAAGATCATCTTCAAAGCCGGGATATTACCCAAAGCAGCCCATCCCTGTACGAACAGGAAGCTACCCATCAAACCGAACGGAATGGAAAGCAATGCTGCCAACGGCAGAATATAACTTTCATACTGGGCGCTCAGCAGCAAATAAACGAAGACGAAACAGAGCAGGAAGATCAAACCGGTCGTGCTGCCGCTGGTTTCAGCCTCTTCACGCGCCATACCACCCAACTCGTATCCGAAACCGGTCGGAAGTGTCGTACCGGCAACCTCCTCGATTGCTTTCAATGCCTGGCCACTGGTGTATCCATCCGCCGGCGCAACCATCACTTTAATAGATGTATACATATTGAAACAGCTGATAATATCCGGTCCATACACTTTCTTGATAGACACGAACTGCGAGATTGGAGCCATTTCGTTTCCATTGCGGACTTTGATATTCTTCAACGATTCCAAATTGGTACGCAAAGCCGGATCAGCCTGGACCATCACACGGTACATCTTACCGAAACGGTTGAAGTTGGAGGCATACAAACCACCGTAATATCCCTGCATGGTTGCCAGAATATCACTCGGACTGATCCCTACTTTCTTACAGGCAGCCGCATCGATATCGATCATATACTGCGGGAAGTTAGGGTTGAAGGTACTCTGTGCCGACTTGATTTCAGGACGCGCTGTCAAAGCAGCCATATATTGCTTCGTCACATCGAAGAATTTTTCCAGATCACCACCAGTCTTATCCTGCATGTTCAACTCGATATCACTGGATGCGGAATACCCTGGGATCATAGGCGGAGTAAAGAACAGCACCTGTGCATCCTTCACAATCTTTTGCGCACGCATGAACAAACTGCCATACACAATATCCGAACTCTGCATCATGGAACGTTCTTCCCAATCTTTCAACTTGATAATGAACGAACCGTATGAAGGCCCCTGGCCACCGATAAAGCTGAAACCAATAATGGCCGTACGCGATTTGACTGCCGGGTCGGCAGCGATCAGGCTGTCCACCTTGTTCATCACCTCTATCGTACGTTCCTGGGATGTTCCCGGAGGCAGCGTCACCGCTCCCATGATCGTACCGGTATCTTCATTCGGAACCATACCTGTCGGGGTCACATTCATCAAAACAACAAGCAGGACGATACATCCGGCAACGATACCGAACGAAAGCCATTTCTTTTGGATAAAGAATACAACACGTTTTTTATAGCTGTTCAGCAAAGAGTCGTATGCGGCATTGAAAGAAGAGTGGAAACGGGAGACGAAAGTCGATTTCTTCTCATGCCCTTCTTCGTGCGGCTTCAAGAACATTGCACACAGAGCCGGACTCAGCGTCAAGGCGTTCAATGCAGACAAACCGATCGAGATAGCCATCGTCAAACCGAACTGGCGATAGAATGTACCGGCCGTACCGCTCATGAAACTTACCGGAATAAACACGGACATCATGACCAACGTAATGGAGACGATAGCACCGCCCAGCTCGTTCATGGCATCGATAGAAGCCAGTTTCGCTGATTTGTATCCCTGGTCCAACTTAGCATGGACACCCTCGACGACCACGATCGCATCATCGACCACGATCGCAATGGCGAGCACCATAGCACAAAGAGTCAGCAAGTTCAAGCTAAAGCCGATCAGCGATAGCATGAAGAACGTACCGATCAATGCTACCGGGATCGCGATAGCCGGAATCAAAGTCGAACGTAAATCCTGCAAGAAGATATACACAACGATGAATACCAGGATGAAAGCTTCAATCAATGTCTTGAGCACCTCGTGAATAGAAGCGTACAAGAAGTCGTTGGCATTCATACCGACGTCGATCTTCAAGCCCGGAGGCAATATCTTTTCTGTTTCTTCCAGCAGGTTCTGGATATTATTGATGGTTTCCGTCGCATTGGTTCCTGCCATCTGATAAACGATACAAGTTACGGCACTATGACCGTTTACTTTATTGACAAAGTTATAAGTCAGACGTCCCAATTCGATATCGGCGATATCTTTCATACGGAGCACTTCACCATCCGGCAAAGCTTTCACGACCATGTTCTCAAATTCGCTTACTTCCTGCAAACGTCCCTTATAACGGATCGTATACTGGAAACTTTGGTTACCCCGTTCACCAAACGAACCAGGAGCGGCTTCCACGTTCTGCTCAGCCAAGACACCTGCAACGTCATTCGGAACCAGTTTATACTGTGCCATCACATCCGGCTTCAACCAAATACGCATGGAGTAGTCGGTTCCTAACACATTCGCATCCCCCACACCTGGTACACGCTGTACTTCCGGAATCAGGTTGATCTTGGCATAGTTCTCGATAAATCGCTGGTCGTAACGGTCCTCGGCATCATAAACAGAGAACACGATCAACATGGAGTTCTGACGTTTCTGAGTCGTCACACCGATCTGAGTTACTTCGGCCGGCAGCAAACCTTGTGCCATCGAAACACGATTCTGCACATTGACGGCAGCCATGTCAGGATCGGTACCCTGTTTAAAATAAATGGAGATTTCGGCCGATCCGTTATTCGAAGCCGACGAAGTCATGTACATCATGTTCTCCACACCATTGATCTGATCTTCCAGCGGCGCAATCACACTATTCAATACCGTCTGTGCGTTTGCCCCCGTATAAGTAGCTTTCACCGAAACGGTTGGAGGGGCAATATCCGGATATTGGGTAATAGGCAAGGACAGCAAGCCTAATATACCCAGTATGACAATCAAGATGGAGATCACCGTTGAGAGCACCGGGCGGTTTATAAATCTATCTAATTTCATATCTTCTGTTTTTAACGAACAAATGGAAGTTATTAATTAAAAGCGGTCTTCAGATTACCTTCGTTCTGATCTTTCAAGGCCTGATCATATTTCGCTTTCTGCTGTTCCGGCGTGATCGGCTGGATAGCCTGGCCGTCATGGAGGTTCTGTACGCCTTCAATCACGATTTTGTCACCGGATTTCAAACCATTTGTCACCAGGTAATTCTTCCCGTCATCCAGATTAGAGATCTGAATCTCCGTATTCTTCACGGAATTGTCCGCCTGCAAGACGAAAACAAACTTTTTGTCCTGGATTTCGACAGTAGCGGACTGAGGGATAATAATAATCCCATCCATCGTGTATGGGAATATGATGTTGCCGGTACCGCCGCTTCTCAATATATTTTTATCATTCGGGAAAACAGCACGCATGCTGACAGACCCGGTTGACTGGTCGATTACACCGCTAACGGCATCGATCTTGCCTTCCGACTGATAAGTTGTGCCGTCAGACAGCTGCAAGCGGACAGCCGGCATCTTTTCCAGCTGTTCTTTCAAAGTGCCCCCGGCTCTTGTCAGACGCAGCAGCTCTTTCTCCGTCATAGAAAAATAAACATACACGTCGTTGATTTCGGATACGGTTGTCAACGGCTGCGAAACAGAAGGGCTGACCAGACTTCCGATACGGTACGGAAATGTACCGACAACGCCATTCGACGGGCTTGTCACCGTACAGAAAGATAAATTCTGATTTGCGCTTACCAAAGATGCTTCTGCCTGAGCCAGGCTTGCCTTGGCAGACATAAGCTGGTTGACCGCTGTCTGATACTCAAAATCACTGATAATCTTCTGATCGAACAAAGCCTTTTTATTCTTTTCGGTCAGGGTCAAAGTAGCGACATTGGCTTTAGCCATCTCGACAGCCGCTTTTGCCTGTCCGACCGCAGCAGCATACTGGGTCGGATCGATCTGGAACAAAGCCTGCCCTTTACGAACTGTTGCTCCTTCATCCACACATAACTTAACGATAAAACCCGAAACCTGGGGGCGTACCTCAATATCCTGCGTTCCTCTGATCGTCGCCGGATAGGATGTTGTCTGGTCGCTCGTTGTCGAATTGACAGCAAGGACAGCAAATTCATTATCCCCTAACTTCATACCGCTTTGATTGTTCCCGCAAGCGGTTAATAAAGATACCCCTACTGCAAACAATGCAATTTGCCTTAATTGGGTAATAGTAGTTCTCAACATTTGTTTATCCATATTCATTATTATATATCTTCTATACTATTCTTGTTTTTAGTCATTAGAAGGCCATCAAAAAGCCATCGCAACGGGTGAGATCCGCTGCATCCATAGTAAAAAAAATTCCACAACGATGCTGTCCTAAACTTATGGGTTCATAGCCTATTCCTCATAAAAAACGTACAAATGTAGAATCTTTTTGTTGTACTTTTTCCGTTTATACAATCTTTTATACTAAAAAATTGCTTATTTTATATTTCTGTATCAGAGATATATTGAGAATTTGACCAATCGAAAATATATTCGTTTAAATTGATACATAATTTTAACACAGAATTTGTTTATTCAATAATTTATCCTAATTTTACGGCTTATATAACCTAAATAATCAATTCATATGGAACCAAAGTTTATGATATCGGAAGTGTTCGGCACTTCATGGAAGTACACTAAATCTCAGATCTGGGTACTGGTAGGGCTGTTTATCGGATATTTTATCCTGTCATCAATCATTAGTCTGTTCGGTATGCCAGCGCAAGGTTCGATGGTCGGTAAGATCATCGTGAATCTGATCAGTGCCGTCATATCCAGTGCTTTCATGTTGGGCTACATAAAAAATCTGTTCCAGACAATGGATGGAGAAGAACCACAGTTTTCCGCATACGGGCAGCAATCCCGTAAAATCTTCACTTATCTTATTGCCAGTATCATTATGGGGATCGCAGTGGCTATCGGAATATTCTTACTGATTGTTCCGGGTATCTATCTGGCTATCCGTCTGCAATTTTATTCTGCCTATATCGTAGAGGAAGACTGCGGAATTATAGAATCACTGCAAAAAAGCTGGGACTTGACTAAAGGACAGGGGATGCCGTTGTTTTTATTACTGTTGGCCATGATCGGCACTGCGATCGTCGGTTGCATCTTGTTCTTCGTCGGACTCTTTGTCGCCGTTCCTCTTATCTATATGATGCAGTGCTACACATTCAGAAAATTAAATACGATTTCAACAGAAGAAGAAGTACAACAACTATAATATCAAATTATAAATAGACAACAGCCCGCAAAAATAAACATTCTGCGGGCTGTATAGCTTTCCGATCTATGGGTAAGACATATAGAATCAAAGACATTGCAGAGATGTCCGGAGTTTCGACCGGAACCGTCGACCGCATATTGCACAACCGAGGCAAAGTATCCGAAGAGGCACAGAAAAAAGTAGAAAAAGTTTTAAAAGAAATAGACTATCACCCGAACCTGATAGCCCGTTCCCTTGCACTAAAAAAGAACTACCATTTTATCACACTGATTCCTTCTTTTGCAAAAGGCGAATATTGGGATAAACTTTGCGAAGGAATAGATAAAGCAGAGCAGGAACTTTTCAGCTACAACGTGGAAGTCGAACGTATGTGCTTCAATCAATACGACAAAAGCAGTTTCGACGAGCTCATTCCCCGGATCGAAAAAGCCGACTGTCAGGGAGTCGTGATTGCAACACAGTTCCATGACAGTGTCGTCAAGTTGGCATCCCGGCTGGATCAGTTACAAATACCTTACATACTGATAGACGCATTCATTGAAAACACCAATTGCGTGGCCTATTACGGGACCAACTCGTATGATTCCGGATACATTGCCGGCCGTTTGCTATACGAACAAATCAACCCGACCGAAAATATCGCAATCTTCCGCTTTATCCGCAAAGGAGAAATGCAGGTAACCCAGGTCATGAAACGCGAGGAAGGCTTCAGGACTTATCTGGCAGAAAAGAACTATAACGGACGTATCTATTCTGTACAATTACATGCCGACGAACCGGAAAAGAACATAAGCATACTGAATACTTTCTTAGAAGAGCATAAAGAGGTGAACGCAGGTATCATATTCAACTCCCGTGCCCACTTACTGGGAAAATACTTCCGCGATAAAGGAGAGAAATTCAGATTGATCGGCTATGATGTGATAGACCCGAATATCACTTGTCTAAATGACGGTTCCATCACGCACCTGATCGCCCAACGGCCGGAAGTGCAGGGATTCAATTGCATACGGGCACTGTTCCGCCATTTAGTCCTCAAAGAAAAAGTGGAACAGATCAATTATATGCCGATTGATATCCTGATGAAAGAGAATATCAAATACTATAACAATTATATTTGAAAACATAAAAAGGTATTTTTTATCCGTTTTCTTTTTGTTTGATAAATAAATACTATACTTTTGTGCCCAATGTGTGCGCGAGCACAATAAGATAGTAACAATGAAATTATCACAATCATAAACAATAAAAATATGGCTAATTTATTTTGCGTTAAAGACAAAGTTGTCATTATTACCGGTGGAGCCGGGATCTTAGGCAGAGGTATTGCTGGTCACCTTGCTGAAGAAGGTGCTAAAATCGTTATTCTTGACCGTGCAGCCGAAGTTGGTGAACAAATTGTAGCCGACATCAAAGCTAAAGGAGGAGAAGCAAGCTTCTTCCTGACCGACGTATTAAACAAAGAAATTCTGGAACAGAACAAAAAAGATATCCTGGCCAAATATGGTCGCATCGATGCATTGCTGAATGCAGCCGGCGGTAATATGGCTGGCGCGACCATCGGACCGGACAGCACGATTTTCGACCTGAACATCGACGCTTTCCGTAAAGTGGTAGACCTGAACCTGTTCGGAACAGTTCTCCCGACAATGGTATTTGCCGATGTAATGGCTAACCAAAGAGAAGGTGCTATCGTTAACTTCTCTTCCGAATCCGCTTTGCGCCCGCTTACCCGCGTCGTGGGTTATGGTGCTGCCAAAGCCGCCATTTCCAACCTGACTAAATACCTGGCCGGTGAACTGGCGATCAAATTCGGAGAAGGTTTACGTGTAAATGCAATTGCTCCGGGATTCTTCCTGACGGAACAGAACCGTACTTTGATGACAAATCCGGACGGATCTTACACTCCACGTGCTGAATCTGTCATTGCACATACTCCGTTCAGACGTCTAGGTACACCGGATGAATTATTTGGTACAATCCAATACTTGATCAGCGACGCTTCCAAATTCGTAACCGGAACAATCGCTATCGTAGACGGTGGTTTTGATGCATTCTCTATTTAATCTCACAATTAAAAACAAGACATTATGTATTTATGTGAACAAACATGGCGCTGGTACGGACCGAACGATCCTGTTAGTCTTTCCGATATCCGCCAGGCCGGCGCTACCGGAATTGTAAATGCCTTGCATCATATCCCGAACGGAGAAGTATGGACTGTCGAAGAAATACAGAAACGCAAGGATATGATCGAAGCAGCCGGCTTACGCTGGAGCGTAGTGGAAAGTGTTCCCGTACACGAACATATCAAAACACAAAGTGGAGACTTCCAGAAATATATCGACAACTATAAGGAAAGTATCCGTAACTTGGCTGCATGTGACATCCGTGTGATTACTTACAATTTTATGCCGGTTCTGGACTGGACCCGTACAAACTTGGCTTACACCATGCCTGACGGCTCTAAAGCATTACGTTTCGAACGTGCAGCTTTTATGGCTTTCGATCTCTACATCCTGAAACGCCCTGCTGCAGAACAGGAATATACAGACGAAGAAAAAGCAATCGCAAAAGCCCGTTTCGACGAGATGAGCGAAGATGACAAAGCACTGCTAGTACGCAATATGATCGCTGGCCTGCCCGGCTCCGAGGAAAGTTTCACATTGGATCAATTCCGGGCCGAACTGGATCGTTACAAAGACATCGATGCGGAAAGACTCCGCGCCAACTTGATTTATTTCCTGAAAGAGATTACTCCGGTTGCCGACGAAGTAGGCGCACGTATGGTTATCCATCCGGATGATCCTCCCTACTCGATCTTAGGCTTGCCCCGTATCTTGAGCACTGAAGAGGATTTCCGCAAGTTGATCGAAGCCGTACCAAACAAAAGCAACGGTTTATGCCTCTGTACCGGCTCATTCGGTGTTCGTGGGGATAATGACCTAGCCGGTATGATGAAACGGTTCGGTGACCGTATCGACTTCGTCCATATACGTAGTACCAAACGCGATGAAGCCGGAAACTTCTTCGAAGCAAACCTGCTGGAAGGAGACGTAAACGTTTATGAAGTAATGAAAGCCCTTCTTGAAATCGAGCAGGAACGCGGTTGCTCAATCGCAATGCGTCCGGATCACGGGCATCAGATGATCGATGACTTACACAAGAAGACTAATCCAGGTTATTCCTGTATCGGTCGTTTGCGTAGTTTGGCTGAATTGCGTGGTTTAGAACTGGGTATTGCCTGTTCTTTATTCAAATAATGAGTGACGAGTAATCACAAATAGTTTGGCATTGAAAGGCGTCTGATTCTTTTTCGGACGCCTTTTTCATTTTACCTCTCTCCCGTTTCACTTTTTTTCCTATTTTTGTAGTGTCAATAATTTTACAAAATGTCTAAAACACACTACAGCATATTGTCAGTCATATTATTACTAGTGTTAAGCGCATGCCATTCTTTGTGGACGGCTCAAACGCAGCCTGCCCCGCAGCAGGAATCAATCCTGGTCCTGCCAACAACGGATATTCCTCTTCCAAACACAGATTTTGCTTTTCTGTTTCCGGAAGAACCGAAACTGTACGAACAAACATCTCCCCGCAAAAATATAACAATAAACTTCTCCAACAGAGAAAAAAATGATATTGCCGTAACGGATCCGCTCCTGATGGCAGATGAGAATTCGATGCTTATCGATTTAAGCCTGATACAGAAAGAAGACTATGCTTTCCCTTTACCCGGCGCAAAAGTAATCTCTCCATATGCCGGACGTAGAAAACACCATTCGGGTGTAGATTTGAAAACTTGCGCCAATGATACGATCATATCAGCATTCGACGGAATCGTCCGTCTAGCTAAGCCTTATTATGCATACGGAAACGTAATTGTTGTACGCCATTACAACGGATTGGAAACAGTCTATAGCCATAACTCCAAAAATCTGGTCAAGCCGGGAGACTATGTAAAAGCCGGACAACCGATTGCACTGACCGGACGCACAGGAAGAGCTACGACGGAACACCTTCATTTTGAAGTACGGGTAAACGGGCAACACTTCAATCCGAATCTGGTATTCGACCTGCAAGAACGGAAACTTAACAATCAATGCCTGGTATTCACCCAAAAAGGTGGCAAAATTGCAGTGAAGCCCGTCGAACTAATGCCTCATCAGTTTGCAGGCGACTACAGTTACTCACCTGCCTCCTGTAAAAACAAGGAACAGATAGAAAGCAAAAAGGAAACTCTGTAACCCCCTTTTCAATGCCCCTGCAAAGCTTCTATCAGAAGATTGATATTAACGGTAAACAAGCGGACTGATATCGCCAACAAAATAATACCGAAAAACTTCCGGATAATATAGATTCCGCCTTTTCCGAAAAAGCGTTCGATACGGGCTGTCATGCGAACGACAAAATAGACCCATATCATATTCAGTATTAAGGCTATCACAATATTGACACTAGCATACTCCGCCCTCAAAGATAATAATGTGGTAAACGAACCGGCACCCGCCAGTAAAGGAAAGACCAACGGAACCAGTGTCGCCTCCTTTATCGGTCCCTGATTTTTAAAGATTTCTATATCGAGTATCATTTCCAGTGATAACAGGAAAATAACAAACGAACCTGCCACTGCAAACGATTCGATATCCACATGGAAAAGCCGTAGCAGGACATCGCCTGCGTAGAAGAACCCGATCATCAACAAAAAAGAGATAACCGTTGCCTTCATAGCATTCACGTCCTTACCCTTTTCTTTCAAATTGATAATAATTGGAATGGAACCAATAATATCAATCACAGCAAATAACACAATGAATGCACTGATCATTTGCTGAAAATCAAAACTTTCAAACATAAGATACCCTTTTAATTGCTCTAAAGGTACAAAATCTTTTCCAAGAGTCGACTGACAAATAGTAACAATCGCTTCGATAGATAACGTTTTTTCATACTAAATCAGAATCTCTTCACGAAAAAATAGCGACCTTTGCGTACACTTATATTGCTCCAAGCAAGAAAGTAATTAAATGTTGTCGGGAGATATGGATATAAAAACGATTTTAAAAAAGTATTTGGTATTTGTCTTTGGATTATATTTTTTAGCTGCAGGAATTGTCCTGATTATACATTCCGCTTTAGGAACGACTCCTATTTCAAGTGTAAATTATGTGTTAAGCCTCAACAGCCCTCTTTCTTTAGGGACCTGTACCTTTATCGTAAACGTATTGCTGATACTAGGACAGTTCTGGTTAATCCGAGGGACGAAAAGTCGTCAAGACCAAATATCTATCCTGTTGCAAATTCCATTTTCGTTCATATTTTCAACATTCATAGATTTCAATATGTCACTCGCTGAAGACCTGCATCCATCCAATTATATAACGTCGATTGCGCTGTTACTGTTGGGTTGTCTCATCCAGTCTATTGGTGTCGTATTAGAAATCAAACCCCAGGTTGCGATGATGAGTGCAGAAGGATTCGTCAACTACGCCGCCCGCCGTTACAATAAAGAGTTCGGAAAATTCAAGGTCATTTTCGATTTCACTTTAGTAACGGTCGCCATCATTTTATCACTGATCTTCACTCAACGGATCGAAGGAGTCAGAGAAGGCTCTCTGATAGCAGCCTGCATCACAGGCTATATCGTGAGTTTCCTGAACAATAAAATCATGACTCGAAAAATGCTTTCCAGGATTTCTTCCATACTGAAATAGTTTTTTTCTTATTTTTGTGCTTCATTAGAAAAGAAGATCCGTTTTTAAGTGAGTAAAATAGGCGAACACGAAGAAGATCCAATCCTGTTATTTTCATTTCTGAAAGGAGACAATAATGCTTTTTCATCGATATACAATAAATATGTCGATGAGCTATTTGCATATGGCATAGGATTAGGATTCGAAAGAGAAACACTCAAAGACGCCATACAGGATACTTTCTTCAAATTTTACACCAACAAGAAACAGTTGGAAGGTGTTACTCATCTGAAATATTACTTATTTCGTATGCTTAAAAATCGCCTGTTCGATATATATAAGTCTTCAAACAAAGAAAATATCGTAGACGTAACCAATTTGCCTTTTTTAATCGAACCGTCCGTCTTAGATGAATTGGTTGCAAACGAGGATAAAGCTGCGATTGAAACAGAAATAAAGAATTTGTTGGAAATACTAACTGACAGACAAAAAGAAGCTGTTTATTTACGTTTTATACAAGAATTAGAGTACGAAGAAGTTGCCAATTTATTGGATATGACTGCTCCTGCAGTAAGAAAACTTATCTCCAGAGCAATAAAACGCATGCGTGACGAAAAATTTTAGAAAAAATGGGAACAAAAAAAATTCCGGATCGTCTATTCTATATAAATTGATTTGAAAGTATGTTGTCGAACCAGTGGTTACAAAATAAATCTTTTATACAATGGAGATTATTCCCTTCTGAAGAAGATAACCTCTATTGGGAGAAATTTATCCAAGACAACCCACATTTCCAAAATGAAATAGAAGAAGCTATAAGGATATTAAAATCAATAAAATTGAATACTCAAAAACTTTCTCCAGAAGAGAAACAGGAAATATTTGCATTAATACAAAAAAATATAGAAAAGAAAGACAAACAACGTCACTTCCGGATATATCTGACCGTATCGGCAGTTGCTTGTATCGTCCTATTTCTGGTTTTACTACAACCACTATTTACTGGCAAAAACAAGATTTCACACAAAAACATGCTTGTTGTTGCAGATACAACCTCTGTCAATCAAAAAGATATACAATTAGTACTGGCCAATAACAGGACCATTACTTTTGAAGAAGATGCTGATATCAAATATGATAAAAAGGGTGGTATTATTGCAAATACTGGAATCGAACAAATAAAAGTATCAAAAGAAGCTACTAAAGAAACCACATTAAATACGCTGATCGTTCCTAAAGGAAAACGGTCAAGCCTCACCCTGGCCGACGGCTCCAAAGTATGGGTCAATTCAGGGTCCACACTCAAATTTCCTTCTACATTCAAAACAGGCAAAAGGGAGATCTGGGTAGATGGAGAGATCTATATAGAGGTTGAAAAAAATAAAGCACATCCTTTTTATGTAAATACCTCTCATATGGTAATCAACGTCGTGGGAACTCAATTCAATGTTACAGCTTATGACGAAGATACGGATTATTCAGTCGTATTGGTCGAAGGATGTGTAGATGTCAGCATAGACAAAGAAAAAGCCCGTTTATTACCCAACCAGATGTTATCGGTATCGACAGATCAGATTTCTGTAAAAAAAATAGATGTCAACAATTATATAAGTTGGAAAGAAGGATACCTCCAATTTGCAAGTGAACCTCTATCCAACATACTGAAACGTTTGTCTCGCTATTATGATACCCCTATTGATTGCGACAATAGTATTGCACAGCTAAAATGTAACGGAAAATTAGTATTATTCGATAATATCGAAGATGTCATGAAAACCATATATAACACAATACCGATCCAATATTCACACGAAGCAGGCCGGATATTGGTTCGAAAAAAATAAAGAGAGTCATAATTGCTAACTTATAAGTCTAATTTAAAATTGAGATGCCTATGAAACATATATCATGAAAATAAAAAAATGCCGGACAATATTGGCGTATTCCCCGGCATAAGATTTCAAAGTTATTATTGCGTACTAAACTTTTAAAATCACTACAAATATATGAAAATAAATCATTATCTTGATAGATCGTGGTTTAACGGTCTACGTTATACCTTACATATTATGAAAATCATAATCATTTTACTGGTCTTAAGCATTGGGAACTCCTTTTCTATGACCTACTCTCAAAATACATTACTTTCGCTTGACATCAATAAACAGTCCATAAAAGAAGTTATTGGCATCATTGAGAAAAAGTCGGAATATGTTTTCTTCTTTTCGGACAATGTCCGTCAAGATTTAGAAAAAAGTGTTGACATAAAGGTCAATTCAAAAACACTTGATGTAATCTTGAACAACCTTTTCGCCGATACAGACTTGGTATATACGATTAACGATCGCCAGGTATCAATTGCAAAGTCGAAAAAAGCAGGATCTTCATATCCTGCACCGCAACAACAGACAAAGACAATTACAGGAACAATTGTCGATAACACAAAAGAACCTCTAATCGGAGTTAATATTGTTGTAAAAGGGACTTCTACAGGAACAGTAACCGACATCGATGGCAAATTCTCTTTGCCTATTACCGAAACAAACGCTGTTCTTGTCATTTCTTACATCGGCTATAAATCGCAAGAAATCAAAGTAGGTAATCAATCCAGCCTGAATGTCACATTAGAGGCGGAAACATTAGGCTTAGAAGAAATCGTTGTCGTAGGATACGGTACCGTTAAGAAAAAAGACCTTACCGGTTCGGTATCATCCGTAAACTCGGAAACGATCTCTAAATCACCTGTGACAAGTGCAACCCAAGCAATCCAAGGACGCCTCCCCGGTGTATTCATTTCCAATTCGACAACGAAACCAGGTGAAAATGCATCTGTGGTTATCAGAGGTAAACGTTCTATCAGCGGTAGCAGTGATCCCCTTTACATAGTCGATGGAATTCCAGTAGTAGGAGGAATAAATGAAATCAGTCCTTCAGACATCGAAACAATAGATATCCTCAAGGATGCCTCTGCTACGGCTATTTATGGTGCACGCGGTTCAAACGGTGTAATCCTGATAACCACCAAAAGGGGAAAAGCAGGAAAAACTCAAGTCGACTATAATGGATATGTTGGCTTCCAAACAGTGCTGAACCAGTTAGAATACATGGACGGGGCAGCCTATGCCGAAACAGTCCGGGAATCTTATCGTTCAACCGGTAAATATCTCTCTGATAAGCCGAGTTGGGAAGAAGACCAAAAGATCGGTTCATTCGCTAATGACCCTTATACATTGGAATCTCTGAAAATGGCATACGATGAAAACGGGAATTATGATCCTTCAAAGGTCCGTTCAGGAAGTAAATGGTGGGAAGCTGTACAACGCACAGGTATGGTTACCGACCATCAGTTAAGCGTTCGCGGGGGCAACGACAAAACCAACTTCACTTTTAGCGGTTCCTATTATGATTATAAAGGTCTTGTTAAAGATGAAGAATTTTCCCGGTATTCTATTCGCCTGAATCTCGAACATTCTGTAAACAAATATATTAAATTGGGGGCATTTACTGGATATACCCATTCCGTGCAAGAAAGAGGGTCTACCCTGTTTAACTCGTGGCGTGTCATGCCAATGGGCCGTTTCTATGATGACAACGGCGATTTATTGGAAAAAGTTTCAGGCACAGACGACCAGTGGCGTAACCCGTTACTTAGATTAGCAGAGGGAGCTGTTTCCAACCCTTTAAAGATAAACAGATTTATCGGCAGTTATTATGCTGATATCACGTTACCGCTGAAAGGGCTCCGGTTCCGAACGAATTTAGGTATCGACTATGAAACCAGACAAGATTATAATTTCCAATCGGCTGAAGCACGGGGAAATACCATGAATTATGCTCGAAACGGTACGGAAAACAGATCCATGTTTACCTGGGAAAACCTGTTATTCTATGACAGAACATTTGAGGATCATACAATCGGGGTAACTTTGCTCCAATCTATAAATGAATACCTCCGGGAATACAACAAAATTCCGGTTCAAGGAACACCGGCTGATGAACTATTATATTATGATGTAGGTTCTGCCTCTAATCCTGAAAAAACAGAAAGCGGTAAAAGCCAATGGAAATTAGCTTCCTTCATGGCTCGTTTGAACTATAGCTTCAAAGGGAAATACTTGGCTACTATTTCTGCCAGATATGACGGTTCTTCACGTCTTGCGGAAGGACATCAATGGGTCGCTTTCCCGGCTGCTGCTTTAGCTTGGCGTATCAATGAAGAATCATTCATGCAAAATGTTCATTTCCTCAGTAACCTGAAATTGCGTGTTGGATATGGTGTCGTTGCCAGCTCAGAAGTAGATCCTTATGAGACCAAGGGTACATTGTCACAAAAACCATATAATTATGGTAGCGAGTCGATTTTTGGTTATGCTCCTGACAAAATGCCTAATACGATGTTAACCTGGGAAACAACAGGTCAATGGAATGCCGGATTTGATTTCGGATTTCTCGGAAACAGACTGAACGGAACAATCGATGTTTATTTACAAAATACAAAGGATTTGCTATTGGACAGACAATTGCCTATCGTATCAGGTTTCAATCAAATAAAATCAAACGTTGGAAAAACGCGTAACAAAGGGCTTGAACTTACCTTGAACTCTTTAAATATCAATAATAAGAATTTTACATGGTCTACAGACCTCATGATGTACACCAACAAGGAAGAAATCGTTGAATTATATAATGGCAAGGAAGATGATCCTGGAAGTTCCTGGTTTATAGGTGAAGCGATCAACGTGTTCTACGATTACAAGAAAATAGGCATCTGGCAAGACACGCCGGAAGATCGTGCCGGAATGGAGAAGTTCAACCAGAACGGAAGTAACTTTGCACCTGGTACTATCCGCCTGTGGGATAATGGCGATTATAAGATCACTTCGGAAGACCGTGTTATCCAAGGCCAGCAAAGACCTAAAGTAATATTAAGTTTAAATAACACATTCAGATATAGGGACTTCGACTTCAGTTTCTTCTTTGAAGGCAATTTCGGAGCAATGATCAAAAACAACATCAGTTATCTGAATCAAGCACACAGGAACGGCAATGTGAAAGTCGATTACTGGACACCGACAAATCCGACTAACGCCTTCCCACGTCCGATTGAAGGTGTCGACTATCTTCCTTATTATGAAACGTTGCATTATGAAAAAAGCGACTTTATCAAACTTCGTAATGTCACTTTAGGATACACCATTCCAAGTCATATTACCAAGAAATGGGATATATCACGTTGCCGTGTCTACGTGCAGGCACAAAACTCATGGATGTGGACCAACTTCACCGGAGTGGATCCAGAAAGCGCTCTGAATAAAGATGTTGATGGAACATACGCAGGTTACACGCGTCCAACTCCTTCAACCTGGTTAGTAGGTCTTAATATAAGCTTTTAATCTAAAAAAATCAGAAACAATGAAAGAATCAAATAACATAAAGAAAGTTGTTCTTTTTAGCCTGGCAAGCGCATGTATCGGGCTTATAAGCTGTGATGATTATCTGAAGGAGAAAGACCTTCCCCGTTTAACTCCCGACTATTATGGAACCGTTGCCGGTGTGGAGTCCGCCGCAACAGCAACATATAGCTTCATGCGTTGGGGAGCTGGTAATGAAAGATATAACGTACTCACGGAATACGGCACAGATCTCTTCACGCAAGGAGAAGATCCGGGAAAACAAGCTGACGCTTTTAACAAATACGGAAGCCAGTTGAATCCAGATGCAAGTGTCTTGTACGAATTCTGGGAAAATCATTATAAAGCGATCAATACTGCAAACTTGGTTATTCAGCAAGTAGAAGGATCTACATCAATGTCTGAGGTACAAAAGCAAGTGGCTCTTGCCGAAATGTCTTTTTTACGTGCCTTCTTCTATTTTGAGTTGGTACAACAGTTCGGAAGCATCCCTTTGGTATTGGATGTGTCTTTCGACGTGAGAACTGACTTTCCACGTGCTTCAGTTGCCGATATTTACAATCAAATTATCAAGGATCTGGAATATTCGGTCCAATATTCTCCTGAGAAACCAGCAAAAACAGGGAAAGCAGCTAAATATGCCGCAGCTCACCTGTTGGCTAAGGTATATCTGACCAGGGGAAGTGCCGTAAGTGATCAGCGCGGACAGCAGCCTTCAGATATGGAGAATGCTCTGAAATATGCCAAAATGGTAATTGATTGCGGACAATACGAATTACTGACAAATTTTGCCGATCTGTGGGATATAAATAATCAGGGTAATAAGGAGGTGATTTTCTCCGTTCAATTCACGACAGATCCGGTTTACCGTGGAGATGGCAATTCCTTCCACCTATATTGGGGGTCTTGGTATGAAGATCAACCGGGTATGACAAGGGACCTCGAAAACGGACGTCCATACAGAAGACATCTTCAAACGCAAAAGACAATGTTGCAACTGTTTGACCGTAAAAACGATTCCCGCTTCTATAAAAGTTTCAAATGGGCATATTATGCCAATCGTGAAGATGCAGGACTGGAACTGGGAGATACAGCAATTTATTACAGTATAAACCCGACCACGGAAACACATCGTTATAAATATTTTGCCTGGGATAAGGAAGATGTAACCAAAAACAATCGCTACTATCCTCCCTTGCTTAAATATTTCGATCCCCTGCGTCTATCTGTCAATGATGGTCAAGGCGGCCGCGAATGGGTAAAAATGCGCTTGGCCGAAACGTATCTGATTGCAGCGGAAGCTTCCGGCCGCAACGGTGATTACCAAACAGCAGCCGATTACATTAATGTTGTCCGCAAACGTGCCGCATGGCAGGATGGTGAAACCAAAATGTCTCAATACTGGCGCGAAGAAGGAGGAAAAATAGGAGATACCAATAGTACCTTTGCAGATATTCAAGTCACGGCTGCAGATATCCAAAGCAATTTTATCGACTTTATGTTAGATGAACGTGGACGCGAACTGTTAGGTGAAACTTGCCGTTGGAATGACCTGGTACGATGTGAAAAGCTGGAAGAATACGTCAAGAAATGGAATTCAGAAGGAGCTGTCACCTTCAAATCACATCACAAACTTCGTCCGATTCCTCAAAAGCACATAGACCGCTTGAATCCAAAAGGAACGGATGCTGAAGAACAAAATCCTGGTTATTTCTAATTACACAATATTTATCTGAAGCTGCCCGCTCTCAACAGGGCAGCTTCTCATTTATAAATGATATGAAAACAAAGTATTTTATTCCCATTATATTTCTGTTGCTTTTCACCCGATGTTCGACAAATTCCAACGCAGATTTAAAGAACTTTCCTGAAGGTTATACACCGGAAGAAGTTGGGACACGGATAAGCAAACGCTTTATTTCCGGTAAACATATGCTTCATAAGAAAAACGGAAAAGATGGTATTCACTATGCAGAAGTCTGTACATGGTATGGAGCCTTAAAATATGCTGTTGCCGTTGGTGACAATGCATTGATCAAGCAACTTCAGAACAAGTTTGAACCTCTCTTTACCACCGAGGCAAATTATCAACCACTTATGAATCACGTAGATTTGAATATGTTCGGTTGTTTACCGTTTGAGTTTTATCAGATCACAAAAGATCAACGTTACTATGATATGGGGCTTCCTTATGCAGACACGCAATGGCAGGTACCGGACACAGCAACAACGGAAGAAAAGAACTGGGCCCGAAAAGGTTTCTCCTGGCAAACCCGTTTATGGATCGATGATATGTTTATGATCACCATTATCCAATCCCAAGCATACAAAGCCACCGGAAAACGAGAATATATTGACCGTGCAGCTCGTGAAATGGTGATGTATCTGGATGAACTCCAACACCCTAACGGTTTATTCTACCATGCCCCAGATGTTCCTTTTTATTGGGGACGCGGCAATGGCTGGATGGCCGCCGGCATGACAGAATTACTGCGCTATTTGCCAAAAGACAATCAAGACCGACCCCGTATCCTGGAAGGGTATCGTTTGATGATGAAGAATCTGAAAAACTATCAACTACCTGACGGTATGTGGAGCCAACTAGTAGATGATCCCGCCTGCTGGGCAGAGACATCAGGAACAGCAATGTTCACGTATGCTATGATCACAGGGGTTAAACAAGGGTGGCTAGATAAAAAAGAATATTCTCCAGTTGCTCGTAAAGCTTGGATGGCATTAATTCCCTATATCAATGAAGAAGGAAACGTGACAGAAGTGTGTATCGGAACCAATAAAAAGAATGATAAACAATATTACTATGACCGTCGAAGGATAGTGGGAGATTATCATGGGCAAGCTCCCATACTATGGTGCTGTTTTGCTTTGATAGAATAACCTATATTGCAAACGGGGCTGCCTTAAAATCCAAAAATAGGGCAGCCTATATAAGACTAGTGTCTGTCTGTTAAAGAATTTACTTCCTTTTTTAATTGGAAGATTCGCTTTCAATACGAATATTAATTGCATTCATTCCCCTCAGACCGCGTTCAAGTTCAAAAGTAACGATGTCGGTTTCCGAAATATCGGTCAGTGTATTATTACTAACATGAAAAAAATACTTCTCGTCGCTACCAAGGTCTTTGATAAAACCATATCCTTTTGATTCATTAAAATAATCAACCCTCCCTTTCAGCACGGTAGGTGTCTCTATATCTTCTTTTTTTGGGGTAGAGATAAGAATATCTTCTTGCTTAATTTCTTCTTTATTAGGATTCAATTCGGGAGGAGTCGATGTAATCACGCCGTTTTCATCCACATAAGCGATCATATCATCAAAACTATTCGCTTTGCCAAGCAATTTTCTGTCTTCTTTCTTTTTTTGTTTTTCGGCCCTTCGGGCTTGTTTCTTTTTTTCGTTTTCTCGTTTATTGTATGTTACGGATTTTGCCATTTATCTATATTTATATTAATAATCAATCTATTTTGTAAGAATTCAAAGTAGAATGCCAAGATATTTCCGGTATATGGAAATGCAGGATATAAAAAAACCAAATCCTCTGGATCTTCCTGTTTCTCTATCCATGATAACTTTTGCAGATGTAATTTCTCCATACTCTGCAAATAAATCATTCAAATCAGCATCATTAATGCTATAATTTAAGCCTGTAATGTAAATGTTCATTTAAAATTTTATTTTTAATAAATACTAATTAGGGTATGAGGAGGAAAATTAATGGAGAGGCCTACTTAATAATAAAGAAGAACTATACGCTAATAATACGTAACTCAAACTCTGACCCAAAGATAACACTATTAATCGAACCAACAACTATTACAAGCTATAAATTCTCGTTTTTCTTGTTAAGACTGTCAAAACATAATTTCTACCCGGATCAGAGCTCCGTTTCACAGAGGTTGTTATCATCTCAAAAACTCCTAAACCGGACAATCAGCAAGAGTCTTTTTCCGACAAAGACACCCTACCAAATGATCATTTACAAACCCTGTAGCCTGCATATGAGCATAACAGATCGTAGAGCCAAAAAACTTAAACCCTCGTTTCTTCATATCCTTGCTCATCACATCAGATTCTGGGGTTGTAACCGGAATCTCCTTCAACGATTTGAAATTATTTACAATCGGTTTCTGTTCAGGGAAAAACGATAACGTATAATTATAGAAACTGCCAAATTCCTTTTGAATCGCGATGAAACATCTGGCATTCGTGATCGTGGATGCAATCTTCAGCCGATTCCTGACAATCCCATCGAAAAGCATCAGCCGGTCAATATCATCCGAGGTCATCGCAGCTACTTTCTCAACATCAAAATTATAAAATGCTTTTTTATACCCTTCACGCTTACGAAGAATAGTAATCCAAGCCAATCCAGCCTGGGCACTTTCCAGAACAAGAAATTCGAATAAGGTTTTATCATCGGTAACCAATTTACCCCATTCCTCATCGTGATATTTCACATATAAATCGTCCGTACCAGCCCATCCACAGCGTCTATTTACAAGATCTTCCATCTTTCATAATTTATGATCTTCAAAGATATTTATTTAAGATGAATATACAAGAAAGGTTGTCTAAAAACTTATAGGCAAATACATTGAACGTCACATACAAAAAAATCCCGAAACTTTTGAATTTCGGGATTTTTCTTTAATCTATTATTTGCTTTCGCGGTGCGTACGGGACTCGAACCCGTGACCCCATGCGTGACAGGCATGTA
>ERZ773194.1724-NODE-1724-length-22847-cov-25.147947_pt1 | contig 22847 bp, 18 predicted proteins | sample MGYA00511240_ERZ773194 | MGnify/ENA primary metagenome ERZ773194 (study PRJEB29015, sample SAMEA2737774) | human gut metagenome | biome: human gut; feature: human-associated habitat; material: faeces | place: China | collected 2012 ... | reverse complement strand
TGACCATGACACCTACGTTCCACATGCCTTTGAATTTGTTTTCAAAGCTGTTGAAGACAGAAGGGTTGGTTACCATATAATTCCCCATCAATGCGATAGAAGGAAGATGTTCGGCACGGGTTACGTTTACTTTCTGTTTATAAATCTGTGTCGCTAATTCGAGACTACGTATTTCCGGACGATTCTCATAAGCGGTAGATAAATCGAAATGAGGGTCTGTTGTCAGTAATGGAATATCTTCCATATTTTCATCTGCTAGCGTGATGGGGGAGCTAAGATCAATACCGCATAGTTGGCACAGCAACATTCGGGCAAGGCTCAATCCATCTTCCACTTTGGTGAGTGTCATTTCTGCTTCATTCACCTTGACGCGTACAGACAAGCCATCCGCTTTGGTGGCTACTCCTTCATTAATCATTTTTTCCACATCACCGTCCAGCTGTTGCAAGAGCTTTAAATAACCTTCCGCCAACTTCTTCTTATTAACCAGCGAAATAACTTGCCAATAAGCCTGGTCTGTACTCATGATTACTTCCTGCATGCCACCGTGGTGTTGTTCTTGAGCCAACTCTTCGGCATACTTTGTTATTTTGTTGTACGCCCGGATTTTTCCACCCATATATAAAGGCTGTGTCAATGTAAGAGCACCTGCATAGACATTCCTGGTGTCTGTGCGGAGCGCATCCACTAAAGAGTTTCCCGCTTGGTCGAGAGCAGGCAGAGCCGCTCCTAGTTTTCCGCTTAAGGAAGCAATAAGTGGTTTTAATTCAGGATGTGCTGTTGCAATCTCGGTTGCAGCCTGTTGGATAGGGCCTGCCAGATTAGTTCCTAGTCCTGAAAGCGCAGCTTTCTGGTCGTTGTTTAATAATGAAAACTCTTTCTGGTTTCTCATGTAAGCTCCGGTTGCCGAGAAATTGGGAAGATAATTCGTAAATGCAGCTTTCCGTTGATAATGAGCAGCATTTATCTTCTCATTGCTTATCAACAAATCTTTGTTGTTGGCAAGAGCTAATGCGCGGCAACTATCCAGACTTAGAAAGTTCTGCGCTTTTCCTATGAAAGTGAGACTTAGCAGAATTGTCAGAAGAAATACTTTTTTCATCGCATCTTGCATATTAATAAGGTGATACTTCTATATTTAATAACCCGGTTCTTATGTAATTTGTTTATTGAAGTAGTCTGTTTTTTTGTACTTGTTTACTTAAACAATAATTGCATAAACAACGATGCAAATGTATGTGCTTTCTGTGAGAACTCAAAACGAATTAGCTTTTTTTAGAAATATAGTGGGGATGGATTCTGTTGAAAAGAAAGAAGGCTATTCCTCATGGCGAGGAACAGCCTTTCTTGATATATAAAGTAAGGGGATTTTAATTACAGAGCACCTACTTCTTTCAAAGCAGCGTTAGTTCCGTGAACAGCTTTTGCGCTAGCTGCGAACTTAGCTTTTTCGTCTTCGTTCAGGTTCAGTTCAACGATCTTTTCGATACCGTTCTTGCCAAGGATTACAGGAACACCGATGCAAAGATCTGATTCGCCGTATTCACCTTCCAATAATACAGAACAAGGAACCATCTTCTCTTGGTCGTGAAGGATAGATTCAACTACGAATGCTCCTGCTGCACCCGGTGCATACCATGCAGAAGTACCTAGCAATTTAGTCAGCGTAGCACCACCTACCATAGTAGCAGCAGCAACTTCTTCCAATTTCTCTGCAGAGATGAAATTAGCTACAGGCATACCTTTGTAAGTAGCGAAACGAGTCAAAGGAATCATAGTAGTATCACCGTGACCACCGATAACCATACCTTCCACTTCATTAGCGTTGCAACCCAAGGCTTGAGACAAGAAATATTTGAAACGTGAGCTATCCAAAGCACCACCCATACCGATGATTCTATTCTTAGGCAAGCCCAAAGCTTTCAATGACAAATAAGTCATAGTATCCATCGGGTTAGAGATAACTACGATGATAGCATTAGGAGAGTACTTTAAGATATTCTGAGCAACTGACTTAACGATGCCTGCATTAACACCGATCAGTTCTTCACGGGTCATACCCGGCTTACGGGGAATACCTGAGGTGATAACCACAACGTCAGAGTTAGCTGTTTTTTCATAATCGTTAGTGCAACCTACAATGTTTGTGTCGAAGCCCAACAACTGAGCTGTCTGCATCATATCCATTGCCTTACCTTCTGATACGCCTTCTTTAACGTCCAGCATTACTACTTCGTCTGCTACTTCGTTAAAAGCAAGAACATTTGCACATGTAGCACCTACGTTACCTGCGCCTACTACGGTTACTTTTGACATAATCTCTATATTTTGTTTAAAGTTGATAATAAAATCGCCTTCTTAAAAGCACCGCAAAGTTACAATGATATTCCGAATTAAAGAAAAATTTCCATAATATTTTTCGAGCAGTCTACATAAATTATTGTACTTTTGTCCAAAATTCAATGTAACACTATGGATAAGAGCAAAAAACTGATTATTGTCATTATTCTGCTGGTTGTGATTATCGGCGGAGTTTCTTTTTATGCTTTTCATCAAGCAAAAGAGAATAAGGAAATGAGCGAACTCTTCGCTGTGGAAAAACTGGAAATGGAAAACGAATATACCACTTTCGCCACCCAATATGATGAACTTCAGATACAGATAAACAATGATTCCTTGCGCGAAAAGCTGGAGAGTGAGAAGCTGAAAACACAGCGGCTGCTAGAAGAATTACGACAAGTAAAGACCAGTAACGCAGCTGAGATCATGCGTTTGAAGAAAGAACTGAAAACAGTACGTGCCGTACTACGCACCTATGTTATCCAAATAGATTCACTGAACAAACTCAACCAAGCACTAGCTGAAGAAAACCAAGAAGTAAAACAAAAATATACGCAGGCAACCCGTCAAATCAATAATTTATCGCAAGAGAAAAAGAATCTGAATGAAAAGGTCACCTTGGCAGCCCAATTGGATGCCACAGGAATTAGCGTAGAGCCTAGAAATAAACGTGGTAAAACAGCCAAGAAAGTAAAAGATGTGAAAAAGATAGCCATCTCGTTCACCATTGTCAAGAATATTACCGCCAAAACAGGTGAACGTACTTTATATATACGTATTGCCAAACCAGACAATGACATACTAACCAAAAACGCTTCAAACACATTCCCATACGAAAACCGTAATTTGGTTTATTCCATCAAGAAATACATAGAATACACCGGAGAAGAACAAAATGTAACCGTATATTGGGACGTAGAGGAATATTTGCCTGCCGGAACTTATCATGTTTATATTTTCGCTGATGGAACCATGATAGGACAACAAGCTTTCAGCATGAAATAACAAGGAACATTCTCTCCTTCAATATATTTAATAAAAAAACAGCCGGTTGGAAACGAACCGGCTGTTTTTTTCTCCACCAAGCAAAAGCAGTAAACATACAGATTGCAGAATTATAAAAATATTTTAAAATAACATCCAGAATATGGCTTTCTTGAAGATTTGTCTTATTTTTGTTGCATAAACAACTTAAAAAACAACAAAACAAGAACACTATAATGAAAAAGATTGCAGCTTTTATCCTATTTATCGGTGTTTTAGATAGTATTTCAGCCCAAAGCACACTCACCTTAGATAGTTGTCGTGCTTTAGCATTATCCAACAATAAAGAGTTGCGCATTTCAGCTGAAAAGATAACAGCTGCACATTATGAAAAGAAAGCGGCTTTTACCAATTATCTTCCTAAGATTGCGGCTATAGGAACCTATATGCGCACTCAGAAAGAAATCTCTTTATTAAGTGACGAACAAAAGGGAGCTATCAGTCAGATAGGGACTACCGCCCAAGGCTCCATACAGGAAACTTTCCAACAACTGGCAGCTTCCAATCCCGAACTCGCACAAATACTGCAACCACTTGCTCCCCTCATCCCAGGTATTGAAAATGCACTGAACAAGGTAGGACAAGGTTTGGTAGATGCGCTGCGCACCGACACACGCAATATGTATGCAGGAGCTGTGACCCTTACCCAACCCATCTTCATGGGAGGAAAAATCGTTGCCTACAATAAAATCACCAAATACGCTGAACAACTGGCCGAATCACAGCACGCCACCGGTATGCAGGATATCATTTTGAGTACCGACCAAGCTTACTGGCAAGTCATCTCACTGATAAACAAGAAAAAACTAGCCCAAAGCTATCTGCAACTGGTCAGCCAACTGGACAGTGATGTAGATAAAATGATAACCGAAGGTGTCGCCACCAAAGCCGACGGACTAAGTGTAAAAGTAAAAGTGAATGAAGCCGAAATGAAGCTCACACAAATAGACAACGGATTAAGCCTATCTAAAATGGTACTATGCCAATTATGCGGTCTGCCTTTAAATGATGAAATACGTTTAGCAGATGAAGACGTAGAAAGCTTAACTCTTCTTGAATATCATGTAGGTGATAATGTAGCCACCGCTTTGGCAAATCGCGAAGAATTACGAAGTTTGGATCTAGCTAATAAAATTTATGACCAAAAAGTCAATATCACCCGCGCGGGATTTCTTCCTACAGTAGCTCTGACCGCCAACTACATGGTAACCAATCCCTCATTGGTAAACGGCTTTGAACGCAAATTCCGCGGCATGTGGGCTGTTGGCGCTATGGTACAAATTCCAATATGGAACTGGGGCGAAGGAATGTATAAGGTAAAAGCTGCCAAGGCGGAAGCAAACATTGCCCGCTACCAACTGGCAGATGCAAAAGAAAAGGTAGAATTGCAGGTAAGCCAAGCCAGCTATAAAGTAAATGAAGCAGCCAAACGCCTGAGTATGGCTGAAAAAAATCTGGAAAAAGCAGACGAGAATCTGCGCTATGCCAAACTGGGATTCATGGAAGGAGTCATTCCTACCAGTAACGTATTGGAAGCGCAAACCGCTTGGTTATCTGCCCAGTCGGACAAAATAGACGCTCAGATTGATGTAAAACTGACTGAAGTCTATTTGCGCAAATCAATGGGAGTGCTTAAATAAAAATTAAAGATTAAAAACGAAAAGATATGGCAGAAAGATCACAACACAGCAATATTTTGCTGGCATTTATTTCACTGACAGCAGTCATTGTCATAGTGTCACTGATAGGTTTCTTTACACTGGGTAAAGGTCCGGAAATCATTCAGGGGCAAGCAGAAGCCGACGAATACCGTGTATCCAGCAAAGTGCCGGGACGCATTCTGGAATTTCGTGTAAAGGAAGGAGACAAAGTAAAAGCCGGTGACACACTGGCTATCCTTGAAGCCCCCGATGTAAAAGCCAAACTTTCTCAAGCACAAGCTGCCGAACAAGCAGCACAAGCCTTGAATGAAAAAGCACAACGAGGTACCCGCCAAGAGCAACTGCAAGCTGCCTACGAAATGTGGCAGAAAGCCAAAGCCGGAGTAGAAATTGCTGAAAAGTCATACAACCGTGTCAACCGGCTCTTTGAACAAGGCGTAATGTCCGCGCAAAAACGTGATGAAGCCAAAGCACAATTTGATGCCATGACCGCTACAGAAAAAGCAGCACGCTCCCAATACGAAATGGCAAAGAACGGTGCACAACGTGAAGACAAAGCAGCAGCCGCAGCCCAAGTAGAACGTGCCAAAGGTGCTGTAGCCGAAGTTTCCTCCTACATAGACGAAACGATACTGACCGCGTCAGCTGATGGAGAAGTGACCGAAATTTTTCCCAAAGCAGGCGAACTGGTAGGTACCGGTGCCCCCATTATGAACGTGGCCCGCTTGAATGACATGTGGGTAACATTTAATGTACGCGAAGATTTCCTAAAAGACTTTACCGTAGGAAATGAGATTAGCGCATTTATTCCTGCCTTTGACAAAGAAATAAAATTCAAGGTTACTTATATGAAAGATCTGGGTACATATGCTGCCTGGAAAGCAACCAAGACTACGGGACAATTCGACCTGAAGACCTTCGAGGTGAAAGCTGTTCCTGTAGAGAGAACAGACGGATTGCGTCCGGGAATGAGTGCCATCATCGAGAAATAACAAACAATGAACAATACTGTCCATAACCGTATATTCCGCATAGCCCGGCGTGAAGTGTTCCGCATCGCCACAAGACCGCTATATCTGTTCTGCATGATCATAGCTCCCTTGTTCTGTTATCTCTTCTTCACTACATTAATGTGGAACGGACTCCCTACGGATATGCCGGCAGGTGTGGTCGATTTGGACAACACAGCTACCACACGCAGCATCATCCGTAATCTGGACGCTTTTCAGCAGACTAAAATCATAGCACATTACCCCAGTTTCGCGGATGCCCGCAAAGCCATGCAGCAAGGAAAGATCTATGCTTTCTACTATATTCCAAAAGGAACTACCGAGAAGGCATTAGCAAGCCGTCAACCCAAGGTTTCCTTTTATACCAACTACTCCTATCTGGTAGCAGGTTCATTACTCTATAAAGACCAGCGCACCATGTCCGAGCTGGCGGGTGGAGCCATCGGCCGTGCCACCTTATATGCCAAAGGAGCTACAGAAGACCAGGCCATGGCATTCCTGCAGCCCATAGTCATCGACTCTCATGTATTAAACAATCCATGGCTCAATTACTCTGTATATTTGAGTAACACCATCATACCGGGTATCCTGATGCTGCTTATCTTTATGACCACCGTCTATACCATTGGAAGTGAAATGAAAACCAACACCCAAAAAGAATGGATGGGCATGGCAGACAATTCCATCACCGTAGCCCTGACCGGCAAATTGCTGCCCCAGACTGTAGTTTTCTTTGTCATGGCCACCTTCTATAATGTTTATCTATACGGTTTCCTGCACTATCCCTGTAATAGCGGTATACTGCCCATGCTGTTTGCAGGTCTGTTACTAGTACTGGCTTCACAGGCTTTCGGAGTATTTCTGTTCGGATTGTTTACAACAGTCCGCTTGGCACTGAGCACCGCCTCCCTATGGGGGGTGATTTCTTTCTCCATATCGGGTATGAGTTTTCCGGTTATGGCAATGAATCCTGTATTACAGGCACTGGCCAATCTATTCCCGTTACGCCACTACTTCCTGATTTATGTAGATTTGGCACTTAACGGATATCCGCTGATTTACGCATGGCATTCAGTAGTCGCGTTGATGTTATTCATGCTGTTGCCTTTCTTTATACTGAAAAGACTGCGCACAGTACTATTACATTATGTATATATTCCCTAAAACGGCAAACAGGTATGAAAACATATAAACTCAAAGATATCATCTCACAAGGAACCAAGGACCTTTTCTACATCTGGTGGCAAGAGTTGAAAGCAGTTGTAAAGGATCAGGGTGTACTTATCTTCTTCATTCTGGTACCACTAGGCTATCCGCTTCTCTATACCTTTATATATACCAATGAAACAGTGCGTGAAGTTCCTGCTGCTGTAGTAGATAACAACCGTTCAAGCCTCAGCCGTGAATACCTGCGTCTGGTAGATGCAGGTGCCGACTTGGAAATAGTATCTCATTGCAGTGATATGGAAGAAGCAAAAACTTTATTGAAGAGCGGCAAAGTGTATGGCATCATCTATATTCCTGAAAGCTTCAGCCGCGACATTACTAAAGGAGTTCAAACCCATGTCACCATCTACTGTGACATGAGCGGTATGCTATACTACAAAGCCATGCTGACAGCCAACACCAATGCCTCGCTGGTAATGAACAAACAGATAAAGATAGAACGCTCCGGCAACACAACCATCCGACAAGATGAAGTGAGCACGTCCCCCATAGCGTATGAGGATATTTCCATTTTCAATCCGCAGAACGGTTTTGCCAGCTTCCTGATACCCGCCGTACTGATACTGATTATCCAACAAACTTTACTGCTAGGAGTAGGTCTATCTGCCGGAACTGCTCGTGAGAACAACCGTTTTCGGGACCTTATCCCCATGAGCCGCCATTATCATGGCACGCTGCGCATTGTTTTAGGCAAATCACTGACTTACCTTATGATATATGCTGTCATGGCTACCTATATGCTCTGCCTTGTTCCCAAAATGTTCAGCCTGGTACAAATAGCTCAAGCCGGAACCCTAGCGGCATTCATGTTTCCCTATATACTGGCATGCATCTTTTTCGCGATGACTTGTTCTATCTTTATTCACCATCGGGAAGCCTGTATGATGATTTATGTATTTACCTCAGTACCGTTGCTATTTATCTCAGGCATTTCGTGGCCAGGTACTGCCATTCCTAAATTCTGGGAGGTGGTTTCGTGGCTGTTCCCTTCCACTTTCGGCATCAACGGCTTTGTACGCATCAACAATATGGGAGCCACACTGACCGATGTGCTGACAGAGTACCGGGTATTGTGGATACAAACAGGTGTTTATTTCCTTACCACCTGCATCGTATACCGTCGTCAGATTACCTTAAGCCGCAGACATGTATACGAAAGATTAAAAGAGATTAAGAAAAGACGCAGAACAAATGTCGTCTGAATTTGTTTATAAATTAAGAACTAAATGAATTATTTATGATGAAAAAACTTTTTATTCTGGCATGCGTATGCCTGCTGATTACTTCATGTAACAGCAACTCCAAAAACACTAACGATTCTGCAATCTCCACCGAAACAACGGATATGCACAATGCAGAAAACTCATTGGATTATGACGGTACTTACACCGGAACTTTTCCGGCTGCCGACTGTCCAGGTATCAACATGACCCTGACTATTAAAAAAGACAAGACTTTTGAGTTGATATCAGAATATATTGACCGGCAGGATGCTACTTTCAAAGAATATGGAACTTACTCTGTTGAAGGTAATATCATGACTTTAATTAATGGAGAGGATAAGCAATATTATAAAGTCGGTGAGAATACCCTGACCGCTCTCAATCAAGACAAACAGGCAATAACAGGAGAGTTAGCAGACCATTATATTCTACACAAAAAATAAACTTTACTTCATCTGTCATTTTCATGCCAAAGTGAAGGGTCCGCTTCAATCTATCACAGCCGGATTCTTCACTTTGTTTTTTTATCTGCCCACAATCTGTATTCACACTAATTAACTCCCATTCCTTTTGCTTATTACGATTTTTTCGTAGATTTGCGAAAACATCGTAATCAATTCATTTTCTTATGGAAAAGCTAACGATACAAGAAGAAGAAGTGATGCTTCATATTTGGAGCATGGGAGAATGTTTCGTGAAAGACATAGTTGCTAAATTTCCCGAACCCAAGCCGCCTTATACTACGGTGGCATCCATAGTGAACAACCTGAAAAGAAAAGGGTACGTTACGGCCAAACGATTCGGCAACACTTATCAATACACCCCAGTGGTTAAACAAAGCGAATACAAACGCACATTTGTAAGTGGTGTGGTCCGGAACTATTTTGCTGACTCATACAAGGAAATGGTATCTTTCTTCGCCAAAGAGCAAAAAATCTCCGCAGCCGACTTGAAAGACATTATCAACTTGATAGAGAAAGAAGAAGATAAATAATCCTGCTAAATTCACAAATACTATGATAACTACAGCACCCGAACTCATCTACATGCTGAAAGTAAATATAGGCATCGCCTTATTCTATGCTTTCTACAAGCTGTTCTGCTGTCGCGACACTTTCTTCCAGTGGCGTCATATCGCACTGCTGAGTTTTCTTGCCCTCTCTTTTCTTTATCCGCTGATGGATATGCAAGCATGGGTGAAAGAACAACCTGCCATCAATGAACTGGCAGATTACTACGCACTGATGATGCTGACAGAAACAAATACTTCCACTGCCACAGTAGTCACAGCTCCTGTTGCTATTCCCACACCCGACCTGCTTGATATAATAAAGTTCGTCTATTGGATTGGAATCCTTTTATTATCCGCACGATTTATGATCCAACTAAGCAGTATTTTCCGCCTTGTCTTAAAAAGCAAGAGTATAAATGTAGACCAAATATCCATACGCAGTCTATCAGAACCTGCCAATCCATTCTCTTTCTGGCAATGGATTTTCATCTATCTGCCCGGACTGAAAGAAGATGAAAAACAAGAAATCCTGACGCACGAACAGACCCACGTCCGCCAATGGCATTCCATAGATGTCATTATCAGTGAAATAGTAAATATCATTTGCTGGATGAATCCTTTTGCATGGCTGCTGAAAACAGAGATCAGACTCAATTTGGAATACCTTGCCGATCATAAAGTAATGGAATCCGGCACAAATAAGAAAGCATATCAATATCACCTTTTGGGATTAGCCAACCAAAACAGACAAACCGGTTTATATAATAATTTCAACTTATCACACTTAAAAAACAGAATTAAAATGATGAACAAAAAAAGAACCCGCACCACAGGGCATATCAAATATGCCTTGTTTGCACCGCTGACTGCTGCTCTACTCTTGGTCAGCAACATTGAAACCGTGGCACGGACAGCCGAAAGGTTAATCTATTCCACGGAAGAAAGCACCCCACGCCCCGAAAGGGAAGAAGTGGCATCTTTTGTCAACACAACAGTACAAGGTCTGGTGACTTTCACTATTACCGTAACCAATAGTGAAGGTAAGCCTCAGCCTAATATTACTCTGCAAATCAAACCGGGTAATGAAGTAAAAACTTTCAAGACCAATGCAGAAGGAAAGGCTACCATAGAAGTGGATATGACGACTCCCAAGTATGTTTCCCTAGACGTTTCCTCTCCTAAAAGTTCCAAACACCAATCACTTCTACTTTCAGCAAACAAACCGAATGTCACTGCCATTTTCGATACCGATGATGATATTGCCGCCTACATCAAAGCCGGCAAACAAATACGGATCAAGTTACAAATATCCAATAATGATAACCAACAACTTGCAGGAGTAGAACTTATTTCTTCTTCAACAAATGCCAAAGCCACGACAAACGCTCACGGAGAAGCTCAGTTAACAGTAGGAGTAGGCGAAACCATTGCCATTAACCATAAAGGTTATCAAGAAGGAAAATTCACGGTAAAAGAACTCTGCCCCATCAAAGATATGGAAAATCCGGAACTGGTGAGATTACTTCTTGTCGGAGAAGACCCCGTATACCAGATAGCAGACAATATGCCTGAATTCCCCGGAGGTATGATAGCCTGCTTGCAATATTTGGCACGCAACATAAAATATCCCGTAACAGCGCAAAAGGAGGGAGCACAAGGTAAAGTAATCGTACAGATGGTTATTGAAAAAGATGGTTCGGTAGACCATGTAAGCATAGTACGCAGCATTACCCCCGAACTGGATGCTGAAGCAGCACGGGTTGCAAAATCCATGCCAAAATGGAAGCCGGCAACTGTAAAAGACAAAGCAGTACGTTGCAGATACACTGTTCCTGTAACTTTCAAACTGCAATAAAGAGCATAAAAACAGAAAAGAGGCTGTTCCGAACAGTCTCTTTTCATCTTAAAAATATATTCCTAAATCATTTCTTCATCTCCACAATGTGTGTCGGTGCCTGTTCCGCATTACGCTTCTCGGTCTGCTTCACAACATTTTCAGCTAACTCTATAAATGCACGCCCGGTAATGCTGTCCTCATTCAAAGCAGCCGGAGTTCCTTTATCACCATTTTCACAGATACTCTGCACAATAGGAATTTGTCCCAACAAAGGCACATTCATTTCCTCTGCCAGCTGTTTGCAACCCTCCTTTCCGAAAAGGTAATACTTATTTTCAGGAAGTTCCGCAGGAGTAAACCATGACATATTCTCCACCAATCCCAAAATAGGAACATTTACTTTATCATTGGTATACATATTGATTCCCTTGCGCGCATCAGCCAAAGCCACCTGCTGGGGTGTACTGACGATTACAGCTCCCGTAATAGCCAAAGTCTGCACCAAAGTCAGATGAATATCACTGGTGCCCGGAGGCGTATCCAATATGAAATAATCCAGTTCTCCCCATGCGGCATCTCCAATCAGTTGTTTCAAAGCATTACTAGCCATCCCTCCACGCCATAAAGTAGCTTGATCAGGGTCGACAAAGAAACCGATAGAAAGCAACTTGATACCATATTTTTCAATCGGCACAATCAAATCACGACCGTCAATCTGCTCAGCATAAGGACGGGCATCTTCCACCTGGAACATTTTAGGCACAGAAGGACCGAAAATATCAGCATCCAGCAAACCTACTTTATATCCCAGTTTAGCTAGGGCCACAGCTAGATTGGCCGCCACAGTAGACTTGCCCACCCCGCCTTTTCCGGATGAAACAGCAATGACATTTTTTACCAATGGAAGCAGCTTACCCGGTTCGGGACGCGCCGCCTGACGGCTCTCTGTCGCAATAGCTACCTGTACATCAGGTGAAACATAAGTATGAATAGCTGTTTCGGCAGCCTTTATCATAGATTTCATAAACGGATCGGTCGGTTTCTCAAAAATCAACGAAAAGCTTACCGACATACCGTCAATGCGAAGATTATCGGCAACCATCTCCGCTTCCACCAAATTCTTTCCCGTTCCGGGATAACGCACCGTTGCCAAGGCGTCCAAAATCAATTTCGGATATAAAGTCATCATTCTGTTATTATTTACTTGTTTTCAACCCGCTTCGTTTACTGCGGTTGTAACTGCGATACTCATCCAATTCTATTTCCACATCGGGTTCATGCAACTCCTTCTCTTGCGGCAGACGGAACTTCATATATTTTATATTCAAACCACGATCCAACCATTGTTGTTCATAATAGGTACGGATGCCTAGTATGTCATCCACCAAACCGGAATGATACAAATCTTCGGTCATAAACTCTACCGGCAATTTGTTTTCCTCTACCATATAGCGGGTGTAAGTAAACATAAAATTACTGTCGGTCTTCAAATGAATCAGTCCGTCCGGCTTCAAAAACTTACGATAACGTTCCATAAAGTATGTGGAAGTAAGACGTTTAGTCGCTTTCTTCATCTGCGGATCAGAGAAAGTCAGCCATATCTCACTCACCTCACCCGGAGCAAAAAAACGGTCGATGATTTCGATATTGGTACGCAAAAAAGCCACATTCGTCATGCCATCTTTCAGCGCTTCCGTCGCACCGGTCCACATACGGGCCCCTTTTATATCTACACCGATAAAATTTTTATCGGAATACATACGACCCAGCCCTACGGTATATTCACCTCGTCCGCATCCCAGTTCCAGAACTATCGGATTATCGTTCTTAAAAAAGTCACGGTTCCAATTCCCCTTCATATCGAACGTAACGTTATCGGCCACCGAATAAGGGTATTCAAACACGTGCGGATACTCCCGCATATCAGCAAATTTCTCCAGTTTTCCTTTTCCCATGAAAATTAGTCTATCATTAATTTGTTTCCACAGGCAAAGGTAGGAATATCCTGTGAAAGAGAAAAAAAATAGACCCGCAATTCACTTGCAGGTCTATTTTTCTTATCTTTCTATTTTCTATATTATTCAGAAATTGCCTCAACGGACTCTCCCAATTCTTTCTTCAGATCTTCATAGAAAGCAGCATGTGATGCTTCTACATAAGGAGCCAGGAACAAGAAACCAATCCCCAAAGTAAAACAACACAGAATAGCCCAACCAATGAAGCTCAAATCCAACAAGAACATCTTCATCTTACGACCGGACATCATCGCCATACTTTTCTCTATGGCAGCATCGTACTGTAACTCCGGATAATCTTTCAGAATAAAGAGCGTCATGGCATATGAATAGGACTTCATGATGCCCGGAATGACAAGCAGCAACGTCCACAGGAACGTATAGACTGTAGTCAGCAGCATTGTACCCAATATCCGTCCATAGTCTTTAAACCCATCGAAAAGACGGGCAAAATCCAGCTTTATTCCACGAATCACATCCAAAAAAAGGACGGTATAGCCGAAGCCCAATGGCAAAAGCAACAAAGCGATGAGACTAAAGGAAGACGAAGCCACCGACTCCATAATACGATAGGGCAGCGTAGGGGCATTCATCACCAGTCCATAGACCAAGGTAATAACCGCACCCAGTCCCCAATTACCGGTCAACGCATCGATTGCCCGATTCTTCAATTCTGAATTTGTTTTCATAAGAATCTATTTTTCTATTAGTCTAAAATTGTCACCCAATTATGTGTATCAGGTTCATCACCATACTGGATAGCACGCAGTTTGTTATACAATTTTGTACAAACAGGACCCGGCTTTCCATCTTTAGAGATAATGTACGATTTCTTGTTTTCCAAATCATCAATACGCTGGATAGGACTGATAACAGCCGCCGTACCGCAAGCCCCCGCTTCCTCGAAGGTTTCCAGTTCTTCTTCAGGAACCGGACGACATTCTACCTTTATACCCAAATCCTCGGCCAGCTGCATCAAACTCTTATTCGTTATAGAAGGCAGAATAGAAGATGATTTTGGTGTAATGTAAGTATTATTTTTGATGCCGAAGAAATTAGCCGCACCACACTCGTCAATGTACTTCTTTTCCTTGGCGTCTAGATAGAACTCGCAGGAATATCCCAAATCATGGGCTTTCTTATTGGCACGCAGGCTGGCAGCATAGTTGCCGCCCACCTTAAAGCGTCCGGTTCCATAAGGTGCGGCACGGTCGAACTCACGGATAATAACATAAGGATTAGTAGAAAAACCACCTTTGAAATAAGGACCTACCGGAGTTACGAATACCACAAACAGATATTCATTGGCAGGGTGAACCCCCACCTGAGCACCTGTACCAATCAGTAACGGACGAATATAAAGAGCCGCACCACTTTCGTATGGAGGAATGAAACGCTCGTTGGCTTTCACCACCTTCTTTATAGCGGCCACAAACTTTTCTGTAGGAAGTTCCGGCATCAGAATACCGTCACAAGTACTTTGCAAACGTTCCGCATTGGCTTCAGGACGGAAAATACGGATTTTACCGTCTTTTCCACGATAAGCCTTCAACCCTTCAAACGCTTCTTGCCCATAGTGCAGACAAGTGGCGGCCATGTGAATATTCAACGTTTCTTCCGAACAAAGTTCCAACTCTCCCCATGCACCGTCACGATAGTAGCAACGTACATTATAGTCTGTCTTCATATAGCCGAAGGACAGATTTGCCCAATCAATCTCTTTCATAGTGTATCTTAATTATGTTATTATTTACGAATGAGAGCAAAATTACGTTTTATATTTGCAAATTCCAATCAAAACAGCTTTTTTATTTATAGCTTTTATAATTTGCCAATATGTCAATGTGCTAAGGTACAAATATGCCATGCAGAATATAGCGCAGCCAATTGGCACATTAGCATATTGTCACATTGAAACATTATTATCCAACATTTTCTTTATCTCCTCATCGGCTTTATAAAGTTTATCCCGGCAAAACTTGATTAATTCCTGTGCCTCTTTCAGGTTCACACCTAAACTGTCTATGTCCAACTCATTACTGTCTATGCGTGATACGATTTCTTCCAGACGTTTCATAGCCTGTTCATAGGTTTGTTTCTTTGCTGCCATACTTCGTTTTATTTTTTAGTTACTATACTCTTTATTTCTCCTTTGGCAAAACGGGTGGTAAGTTCATCACCCGGCTGCAATACAGAAGCATCGATCACCGCCTTGCCATTTTTCAGCGTGATACTATATCCCCTTTTCAACAAATTTTCGGGAGATGCCGCCTTCAATTCCTGCTCCAAAAGTTGGAGCCGATGCTTTTCCTTTACCAGACGACGCTGTGAAACGATGCCCAACCGAGTTTCCATCATTTTTAAACAATGGGTTTCTTTTGTCAGACGGGATTGCAGGCCTACTTCCAAATGTTTCATGATTCGTTCCTGGCGATAATGTTCCTCTTTCAGCCTCATCCGCGTCTGCATGGGAATACGTTCTACCATCCGGTTCAGCCGAGTATTTTCCCGTTCCATACGGGTAGAGATAGTATGAAGTACAGCCGATGCATAATCTTCAAGAACCTTGGCAGTGTCGTGCAAATGATTTATAAGATACTCGGCAGCAGCAGTAGGTGTCTTGACACGAGTATGAGAAACACAGTCCAACACCGTATCGTCACGCTCATGCCCTATACCGGTTATAATAGGTATAGGAAACTGAGCACAATTAGCCGCCAACTCATATGTATCGAACCCCGAAAGGTCGGACGTGGCGCCTCCGCCACGGATAATAACCACGACATCCCAATCATCACGACAGGCATGGATAGCATCCAATGCGGTAATGACAGATTGTTCTACCCGTTCCCCCTGCATAATAGCAGGAAACAAACGCGGATAAAAGACAAAACCATAGGGATTCTGTTCCAGTTGATTACAAAAATCACCATAACCGGCAGCCGTAGCCGAGGAAATAACGGCTATGCGTTGCGCCAGCAAAGGAATCTCCAGTTCCTTATTCAAAGTCAGCACACCTTCTTCTTCCAATTGCTTCAAGATTTCGCGACGGCGACGCGCCATATCCCCCAATGTATAAGTAGGATCTATATCCTGCACAGTAAGCGAGTAACCATACAATTCATGAAACTCCACAGCCACTTTCACCATCACTTTAATACCTGCAACAAAAGCCTGCCCGGTTTCCTCTTCAAAATAAGGCTTCAGCAGACGGTAGACATTGCTCCAAATAGTCCCCCTTGCCTTAGCTATCAGATTATTCCCCCGTGGCTCTTTCTGTACAAATTCCAAATAGCAATGACCGGAATAATTGGAACGTACATCACTCAGCTCTGCCTGAACCCAATAAGTATCGGGCAGACAAGCATGAATGCTACGCTTAACCAACGCATTCAGTTCATATAAAGAAAGAGGATGTTCTTCCATTATTTTTTCTTCTCTAATTCTATTTGACAAGCTTTCCAGATATCAGGCACACCATAACCGTAAATATTATCCGGATACTCTTTACGGTCTCCTGCATTCCGCACTGCCTCCACCACCTGCTTGGCAGTAAGCCAGGGACAAGCCTGCCAGAAACAGGCTACCAACCCGCACAATGTAGGCGATGCGAAAGAAGTACCATTGGCATGAGAAACCGTTCCATCATTACCCGCTACGGCCGAAGCAACTCCCACCGCCATCACATCCGGTTTTACACGGCCATCTGTAGTATTTCCTACAGAAGAGAAATCAGCATTAACCAGATTCCGGTCCGCCGCCCCCACTGTAATAACATTTTCCGCATCTCCCGGAGGTGTGATTTTTTTCCATGTGCCACGCCCCGAATTTCCGGCACTGCATACCAACACCAATCCTTTATCGGCAGCCAAAGAAGCGGAATGAGACATCAATGAATAATGCCCGTCCAAATCACGGTACCGGTAATTCATGGTCGTATCATCAAACTCATAATATCCCAATGAAGTATTAACCACATCCACTCCCACACTATCGGCAAATTCCAAAGCTTCCGCCCAATAATCCTCTTCCACAGGCTGTTCCGTATCATCATCCTCACTACGGAGAAGCCAATATGAAGCTTCGGGAGCCGTGCCGACCAATACATTCGGCTTATTGGCAGCCATACAAGACAACACTTTCATGCCGTGATAGTTCTCGGCATAAATATCCGAGTGATAATTTACAAAATCGCGTGTTCCCAACAAGTCCATTCCTTTGAAAACACTGATTTCATCAGCATTATAAAAACCGGCATCAATGACCGCTATCTGCATCCCCTTCCCACGAAAACCTGCAGCGTGAAGACTGTCCCCATGATGAACAGCAATCTGCCGCCACGCATCCCCATAATAGTTATTACTCTTTGTCACCCTATTGGTCACCTCTTTTTTACGGTTGGCATTGCGGGCAGGAATACTGTCGGGAGCTGTCCACACTTTCCGGACAGCTGTCACAAAAGGCAATGCCGCCACTTTATCAATAACCGACGTGTCGGATACCTGCACTACCACTGTATTGTTCCATTTACTTTTGGATACAAGCTGTGCTCCTTTTCCGACCAGCATATCTATATAGCTCCGGCACACAGGAATATCTGTAGAATCAACGGGCAATCCCTGTTTCATGCGACGCTCCAAAGCACGTTCGGACAAATAAGCCGAAGGCTTGTCCAATGCATAGGTTGTTTCCGCCTTATCGCGAAAGTTTACACGATACTTATACGTTTTTACTTGTGCCGACATTTGTAAGGTGCATGCCAATAGCAAGCAGCCCACTATTCCTTTTTGACTATTCATTAATTCTATTCCGTTTATTTTTTTAAATGCAAAGATAAACAAACTTTTCCCTCACACTCATTTTTTGTGTACCTTTGCAGCCGAATTCAGGTTAAACAGGTAAAAAGACAGAAAATAAAGTATGGCAAAAACAGGAACCCCCACAGAATTGGGAACACAACCAATCGGAAAATTACTTTTACAATATGCAATACCCGCCATTATCGCTATGACGGCATCTTCCCTATACAATATGGTAGACAGCATCTTCATCGGTCATGGTGTAGGCCCTTTGGCTATTTCAGGACTGGCTATCACCTTCCCGCTGATGAATCTGGCGGCTGCATTCGGTTCACTGGTCGGTGTGGGTGCCTCCACATTAGTTTCCGTAAAATTAGGACAGAAAGATTATGCTACCGCCCAAAACATTTTGGGTAACGTAGTTACGCTGAACTTTATTATAGGCATAGGATTCAGTATATTAACCTTGCTTTTCCTTGATCCTATTCTCTACTTCTTCGGGGCAAGCCCGGATACCATCTCCTATGCACGAGACTACATGGTCATTATCCTGCTGGGCAATGTTATAACCCACATGTATTTGGGACTGAATGCCTTACTACGCGCTTCGGGGCATCCACAAAAAGCAATGACAGCCACCATCACCACAGTAATTATCAATACCATCCTTGACCCTATCTTTATCTATCTATTCCATTGGGGTATCCAGGGTGCCGCCATTGCCACCATTCTGGCCCAAATCATCTCACTGGTGTGGCAATTCAAGACCTTCACCAACAAGAACGAGTTGCTTCATCTCCGCCGAGGCATTTACAAACTGCGCGGTACAATCGTAAAAAACACCATCGCTATCGGTATGTCTCCGTTCCTGATGAATCTGGCAGCATGCTTCATTGTAATTTTCATTAACAAAGGTTTGAAAGAATATGATGGCGATCTGGCTATTGGCGCATTTGGTATTGTAAACCGGATTGTTTTCCTGTTCGTCATGATTGTGATGGGGCTGAATCAAGGAATGCAACCCATAGCCGGTTATAACTTTGGCGCCCAACAATATCATCGTGTAAACCAGGTATTAAAACTTACCATTTATGGCGCCACCGCTGTTACAACAACCGGTTTTCTAGTAGGTGAACTGATGCCCGAATTGGCCGTATCCGCTTTTACCACTCATGAGGGACTGATACAGCTATCAGCTACCGGCTTACGCATTGTAGTCATATTTTTTCCCATTATCGGGTTTCAGATGGTAACGTCCAATTTTTTTCAAAGTATCGGCATGGCCGGTAAAGCCATCTTCCTGTCATTAACCCGACAATTATTATTCTTGCTTCCCAGCATCATCCTGCTCCCTCTTTGCTGGGGATCAGCAGGAATTTGGTGGAGTATGCCAATATCAGACTTGGCGGCAAGTGTTGTCGCAGGAATCATGCTTTACCGCCAGTTCAAGATTTTTAAGACCCACGGTAACAAATTAAAAGTTGAAAATTAAGAATTAAAAATTAGTTTCCTTATATTTGCCCACATAATCAATAGACAACGACTATGAACGAGCATTATGTTATCAACCTAGGACGCCAACTAGGCAGTGGAGGAAAAGAGATAGGCGAAAAACTGGCCCAAGAGTTTGGTATCGCCTTTTACGATAAAGAATTAATCAAACTAGCTTCGGAAGAGAGCGGCCTATGCAAGGAATTCTTTGAAAAAGCAGATGAAAAAGCTTCTCAAAGCATTATCGGCGGTCTGTTCGGAACACGTTTTCCTTTTATCAGCGACGGAGCCATTCCCTATGGCAGTTGTCTGAGCAATGACGCTTTGTTCAAAATACAAAGCGACGTAATACGTGAACTGGCTGAAAAACAATCGTGTCTGTTTGTCGGCAGATGTGCCGACTACATTTTGCGTGACCATCCCCGTTGCGTTAATATATTCGTTTCTGCTTCCAAAGAAGCACGCATCGAAAGATTGATGCATATCCATCATATTTCTACAGAAGCCGCTGAAGAATTGATGGAAAAAGCAGATAAAAAACGGTCGGCTTACTATAATTATTATAGTTACAAAACGTGGGGAGCTGCCGAAACTTATCACTTATGCATTGATTCGTCCGTATTGGGGATTGATGGAACAGTACAATTCATCAAACAGTTTGTAAAATTAAAGTTAGGATTTTAACTACTTTAAAAATGGTATACAGACAATTCAAAGGGTTACCCCAGCTATAATGAAGGGACATGCCTGATTTTTTATTCCGTATTTAAAATAATTCAGGCACATCCCTTTATATTATACCATGGCAGGATAAATCAGAAAACATCAATCTTCAAACTTTTCCTATAAAATCAACCAATTCATTCACTTACGCAACATATCCCATAAGATTCCTATCGCCAATAATATAGAAATGATTACTATGAGCAGTTTCAAATATGCAGGGCTAATAATTAGCATAATTATCAGTCTGATATCCTGTACACACAACAAGAACTACCCCACAGCCTTCCAACCCGAATTGGCAAAGGCAGAAGCAATGATGTACAGATATCCCGACAGCGCACTGCATATATTACAGGGCATACAACCTGACATTCCTTCTGAAAATGAACAATATGCCACATGGGCATTATTGATGACACAAGCTCAATATAAAAACCAAATTGAACAATCCGATTCTTTAATAAATATCGCTTACTCTTATTTCACCAAACATGATAATGCACAAAGAAAGGCATTGGCGCTATATTATAAAGGTATCTTGCGCCATGAAAGTCATCATGCCGAAGATGCATTGTCATTTTATCTAGAAGCAGCGACTGAAATAGAGAAAACAAATGATTATCAATTAGGCTTTCTTATCAATTCAGAGGTAGGACTAATGTATCTGTATCGAAAACTAAATGATTATGCTATGGAATATTTTGAAAAAGCACATCATAATGCCGAACTATCCGACAACCAAACATACATAGCTTTCTCTTTCATATATATCGCCAGAGCATTTTCACAGAAAAAACAATATAATAAAGCGATAGAATATTATGAAAAAGCTATAAAAATAGGACAAGTGAATAACTATCCTACCATATTGGCAAGCGCCATGAACGAAACCAGTTTTTTATTTCTTAAAACAGGAGAAAATAAAAAGGCTCTTCAGTATGCAAAAGATTGTATTAAAATAAAAAAGACTGATCAAAGAATATTTTCATTGGGAGATACTTATCGCTATTTAAAAATGTACGATTCTGCATATTTTTACCTAAACCAAGCTTGCCTGTCACCTAATATCCATACAGCCCGTAGCGCCTATCAAGCACTATATTATATTAGTCAAGAAGAAAAAGATTACAAAAAGGCAGTAGAATATAGTAATAAGCTATGGTTCTATCAAGATTCAATAGGTAAAACAGATCGCAATAAAGCATTAATAGAGATGCAAGAAAAATATGATCAGCAAAAAATAATCAATGAAAATAATCTGTCACAAATAAAGAAAGACCGGATCATACGCAATGTGCTCATTGCCTTAATCATTTTGTCTTTCATCATAGCAATAACAAACTATCTATACCAACGAAAAATAGTTTCTCAAAAACAAGAGATATCGGAGAAAGAAGAAAAAATTCGTTATTTCACTATGAAAATACATGAAAATGAGACATTGATAAACCGCAACAAAATGCGGATAGAAGAACTTACGATCCAAATGGAAGGAAGCCTAGAGATAAAAGAACAATGGAAAGAACAAAATAAAATACGACAAGAAATACAACAACAGAATGAAACGCTGAAACTGGAGAACAATAACCTGCAAAATCATATAAGCAATTATGCCCAGTCATTAAAAGAAAAATCGAAAGAACTGGAAGCTATGGAACATCTATCAAAAGAAAACCAGTATCTACATAAACGCGAGGCTTTTTTATGTAACCAACTCATTAAGCAGACAGAATTATTCAATAAGCTAAAAACAACAAAGTATATAGACAACAAACTATGGCAAGAAATAAAAGAAAAAATAGATTTATTATTCGATAACTATACTAAAAGACTATGTCATCAGATACCTTCCTTAACAGACGGTGATATACAAATATGCTGTTTGATAAAACTACGGTTCAGCAACGGTGACATCGCCAATATGTTAGCCATCTCGCCCACATCTGTGTCCAAAAGAAAATTAAGATTAAAAGAACGCATCGTACAAGAAATAGGTTCATTAGGCGAAAATCAAAGCCTTGATTTATGGCTTATGGAATACTAAAAATAAACAATTGTCTATATCGCCCTCCTATAAAAAAAGGTAATAAGCTAGTTATTAACTTATTACCTTTTTCCATTTGTCCACATGATATCTGCACGTTTTTAAGATTTATCCTCTAACTTTGCCCCAAACAAAACAATTAAAACAAACATAAAGTCATGAAGTTAAAAAGTATAAAGAAAAAGATATGGAGTATAGTTATTATCATAACTACATTAATAGGTATTTTGCCTGTACAAGCCAATACAACAGAAACTCCTGTTAAAGATGTAGAATTGGATGGCAGATGGGATGATCCTATTAGAAGTGCTGCTACCAATTGCCCCATAACTGTATTTACCGATGGCTATCTCCTTACCCTCAATGACGATAGCGCTGAATCGGTACCATGCGTAGCACTGTAATCGGTACCATTGTA
>ERZ773194.1718-NODE-1718-length-22878-cov-10.562634_pt1 | contig 22878 bp, 16 predicted proteins | sample MGYA00511240_ERZ773194 | MGnify/ENA primary metagenome ERZ773194 (study PRJEB29015, sample SAMEA2737774) | human gut metagenome | biome: human gut; feature: human-associated habitat; material: faeces | place: China | collected 2012 ... | reverse complement strand
TGGACGATCGCAGCGGCGCTCTCGATCGTGTTCTACGCGACTGTCCGCTGGGAAAGGGTCTATACAGCGGCATAAACCAAAAACGGAGGGAGAAAGAGCCGTCAGGTTCTTTCTCCCTCATTTCATTTTATGGCATGCAATGCGCGTTTTGCGCTGTCTCTTTCAGACCACCATGCAGCAGCGGCTGAAGCTTCGCGCTGCTGCATGGTGTGGATTTACTGCTTTTCGCCTGCTGTACCGAGATTCCGGAAGCGGACAATCATGGCCGCTGCTTCTGCGCGGGTTGCAGTGCCAGTCGGGTCAACGCGGTTCGCGCTCTTGCCGGTCAAAATGCCTCTGGTGCAGCCCCAACTCATGGCCTCGGCTGCCCACGCGGCGATCTGGCTGCGGTCGGCAAACTCCGGAACGGTCAGACCGGCGTTGGAGGTATTCAGGCCCTTCTTCGCGGCCAGTCTCCAAAGAATGGTGACAAGTTCCTGCCGCGTGATGTTTTTGGCCGGGCCGAACTCCGTGCTGCTGACGCCCTTGACGACGCCGTTGGCAGCTGCCCAGCGGACAGCCTCCGCATAATAGGCACCTGCCGGAACGTCCGTGAACGACGTCTGGGCAGAAGCAGCGGGCTTGCCCTCCGAACGCCAGAGGATCGTGACCAGCATCGCACGGGTCAGCGTGCCGTTCGGCTCGAACAGCCCATTTCCGGTACCGTTCATCAGGCCCTCACGCAGCATTGTATCGATTGCTTCATGATACCACTTGGTCGTATCCAGATCGCGGAAGCTGCGGCTGGGGCAGTCCTTTTCACCGGAGGAGATGATCGCGGGGAGGATCTGGCTCAAGCTGTCGCCCAGCACCACGGTCCGAATTTTTTCCTGTCCGGCTGCGAAGCTTGTTTCGTTCAGCTGCTTCGTCTTGATCGTGACCTTTGAACTTGAACTGCCTGCCGCAAGTTCAAATCTCAGCTGACCGAGCAGTTCGCCCACAGCGGCCTCGCTGCGTTCGGCGCAGGCAAAGACGATCGTACCGGGCACGGACTCATACCAGGTGGTAAGCGTCGCTGCGCCTGTGACGGAGGAGAGTGTCAGTTCTTTCGTATTGTACGAGATCTCCATGATGCTGCTTGCCGTCGGCGCAATGGCGGTCAGATCAAGCGTCACGGTGCTGCGCTGCGCGCTTGTGCTGCCGGTGCTCTGCGGCTGGCTGACGCTGTTGAGCGTACCTGCGGTCTGCTTATTTGCCGCCTTCATCTGGCTGATCGGCTGGGCCTTTGCGGTCTTGAGCGATTCCGGACGCAGCGCCTTTTCAAAGATGCTTGTCTTTTGCGTATCTGCTGTGGAGTCGTTCGTATGGACCTCGGTCACGCTGACCGGCGCAATATCGCCGAAGGAGCCGATAATGGCCGTGCGGAAGCGGCTCGCTTGCTCATCGTAGTGCAGCCAGTAAAGCGTCGTGCTTTCCTTGCGGGAAGCGCCCTTGCCCTGTGTGCTGTACGAAGTGAGGAAGAGTTCGCCGTCATCCGCAACGTTCAGCGAGCAAAGCGTCGCCCAGTTGGGGTCATACGGGAACTGGAAGCCCAGATCCGTCGGAATGTACTGATAGGTTGCGTAATAGTCGCCGTCCTGCGGATAGATCATAAGCTGCCAGATGCCGCCTGCGTTGTCGATCACATAATAGGCTTCGGCGTCCACATCCTCACCGCTGTCGGGATCCTTGAACGTGATGGAGCCCAGCGAGGTGATGCCGGAGAAGCCATCCGCGTCATAGCCGAACAGGTCGTACACACTGATGTAGCTGCTGGCACTTCCGTTCATCGGATCCTGCATCGGGATGATGTTCATGGAGTATACACCGGTCAGCAGATCGCCGTGCAGCGACCCCGTTCCGGTATATTTGCGGGAAAGGGCAATGTCGTCGTATGCGACAGGGCCAATCTCGTCCGAGAACGGTGCGCTGCCGGTGTTCAGGATCTTGCCGGTGGCAAAATCGATCTCATATGCACTGCCGTCCACGTCAAACGCATAAATGCCGTTTGCGCTGGAAGCGCCTGCCGAGGTCACGCGGCTGCCGATTCCGTCAACCGCTGCGACCTTTTCCCATGTCTCGCTGTCTGCGAGATTCCACTCGAAGGTCTGCACCTGATTGTCTGCTGTCAAAAGTCCGCGGAACGTGTAGTTCGGCGCAAGCACCTGTACGGTGCAGGAAGCATGGACTTCTGGTTTTTTGTGGGAAGCTGCCGTGATTGTTGCGGTGCCGGCGCTGACGGCCTTGATCTGACCGTTATTGTTGACCGTCACGACCGCAGGCGCGGAGGACGTCCAATCCAGCTTATCGTCGGCGTAATACGGCTCTGTGGAAGCTTCAAGTGTGTAGTTGGAACCTGTGAGCAGGGAGACGCTCTCCGGGGAAAGCGTGACGGAGGTCAGCGCCTCTGCGGGCTCCTCGCCGCTGATCAGCTGATATGCAGAGGCGTTGTAGGCATAGTCCACAACCTGAAGCAGAAGCTTCTCGCCGCCGCTCAGCTTGGAGAGATCGAACGTGCAGTCGGTCGTCTTGCCGAGTGCGTCTTCCGGCTGATTCGGCAGGATATAGCTGACCGGCGTCGGGGTATCCGTCATGTTCCAGAGGATGACAGCCGCGACATAGCGGTTATCCATGGCCGTTACGGCCAGCGTCTTCTGCGTCAGATCCTGACGGACGGAGATGAGTTCCGGCGCGGTATTGTCGATGGTCAGGTGCGTGCTCAACTTTGCGCCATCCTTGAGTTCATCCCAACGATAGCTGCCATCGGCATTTGCATAGTATTCCGGGGCCATCGTCAGCGTAAGATCCACGCTGGTGCCCTCCGGGAGCGCATTGCCGGAGGCGTCTGTGCCGCTCCAGTCAATGCCAAGCTGGAGGCGGGTATGCTGCCATGCGTTTGCATTTTCGGAGTAGTACGAAGCAGTCGCTGCGCCAACTTCCTCGTCCAGATACGCTGTCTTCGTGTTGGAATCGACGATCTGGAGGCGGGAGTTGCCCGCGTTACGGATTAGCGAGAAGACAAGCGTGCTGATGCTGTTGCCGCCCTGGTTGTTGAAGGCGTTGCGGACGCTCAGATACTCGTCGTCAAAGTCAACGGGGTTGCCGACCATTGCAGAGGACTCCGTCTCACCGGCATAGAGAATGTTCAGGAAGTTGGAAACGTTGTAGCCATAGCTGTTCGTCGTGCCGAGATAGGGCGCGCGCGTTTCCGTGCCGTAAATGCTGTCGATCAGAGAACCGACATCATACATCGACGGCTCCGACCAGCTTCCGTAGTAGCCGAGCACCGGGATGGAATGGCTCGTGCCGGCGACGCCCTCGTCTGTGGCGAGGCCCTGCACGCGGACATAGCCCTCAACATAGGCGCCCGTGGGATACGAAGTATTCAGCGTGCTGCGGTCGAGCAGGCGGATGTGGCAGACGACCTCAGCCTTACCGTTTGCAGGAACAAGGATCGTCGCCTCCTGAAGCAGATTCAGGAACAGGTGTGCATCATAGGCCGTCACAGCGCCGTCACCGTTCAAATCGGCAATGGCCTTGGCGTTGAGAAGCTTTGCGCCCGGCTTTTTCGACGCGACATCCAGCAGCAGCTGGCCGTCTTCCAGATCGACCCGGCCGTCGTTGTTATAATCGTAATCGCGGCTCAGGCTGTCGGTCGCTCTGCCGTTCACAGTCCACGTCACAGCCGCGCTCAGCGGCGTCGTCAGCGTGTCCATGTAACTCTGCCCCTCATAGTCGAGCAGAGCCTGCGTAAACAGTTCGGCACTCAGCGCATAGGCGTGCGTCCGTCCGTCGAGGTTGTTGACGGTGAAACTGAAATCATAGCTGCCCGTGCGTGCGGGGTCGTCGCCAAGTTCAGCCTTGACCTTGCCGTCAGCCCAGGATGCGGTCGCGTCAGCCCGCATTTTAATGTAGGAGTCCGCAGAGGTCGCCGCCGCAGCGTTGACCATGCCTGCACCCTGCTGAATGACCGGGTAATATGCGTCGTTTTCATTGTTGACGACCGGCTCTGCCGTGGACATCATGATCGACTGGGCCAGCGCGCGGTCGGTCAGATCGCTGCGGGAAAGGCCCTTGGATTCAATGTACTGCTTGACCAGCGCGCCGATACCGGCGATCTGCGGCGCAGCCATCGAGGTGCCGCTCATGAGTTCATAGTCCTGGTGGCCGCCCTGCATACCGCTGGTGCTGTTGTGCAGGCCGTTGAGCGAGTAGATATTGCCGCCGGGCGCAGCGATCTCCGGCTTCAGCGTCAGATCGCCCGGAACGCCCCAGGAACTGAATTCACTGATGGTCTTATAATCGCGGTTGAACCGAACCGGTTCCTTGCCGCGCACTTCGATCTTGCCGGTATAATACAGGACTGTCGTGCCGTCCTCTGCATAAACCGGCTTGGCCTGCGTGCGGACCAGTTCGCCGTCGTCCTGTGTGATCGACACGCACGGGATCGTTGCGGTACTGCTGCTCAGGTCCATATTGATTGAGCCAGACTGGTTGTTGTAGACCACGCACGCCAGCGCGCCTGCGGCGGCTGCGGCATCATGCTTCTGGTAGAACGAGGACTGTCCTCTGGAAACGAAGACAATCTTGTCCTTGACCGCATCTGCATAGGCAAGCAGCAGGTTGTTCCCGGCTGCGTCCACGGCATACTTCGTTGCATCCTCAGAGAAAAACACGAATTCGTGCTCTCCCACGATCGTGGAGATCGGCTTGTTCGTAAAGCCGGTGGTTTCGGACGGCGCGATCGGCTCCTGTCCGATCAGGAGGTAGTTGCCGATAAAGCCGTCGTTATCGACCGAGGCGACCGTCAGGCTGTTTGCATAGCTGCCCGGCTGACCGTCCGTCTGCATGCTGACGCCGTCGCTGTAAAGATAGCCGATCGGATCGGCGTTCTTGGCCCAATAGCCGGCATTGCCGGAAGAAACCGTCACAACGGAGGAAGCGTTCTCCAGATCGTCGAAGATCTTCTGATAAGCTTCCGTTCTCGCCTTGCTCGGGCCGGGACTGGCAGAGCCGAGCGAGAGGTTGATCGTATCCGCACCGAGCACGATTGCATCCTCAATGGCTGCCGTATAGTCCGAGTCATACGCGCCGCCCTCGTCGCCGAAGACCTTCATGACCAGAACCTGTGCATCCGGCGCTGCGCCATGCATATGTACGCTGTCCAATGCAGAGACATATCCGCCGTTTCCGTCCGGCAGATACCGGTTGGCCGCCGCGATACCGGCAACATGGGAGCCGTGCTCGCCCTCCGTGTCCGTCTCATGCGTTACGTCCAGATCCTTGTCGATGTAGCAATAGCCGTATGCGACCTTTTCTGTCCGGTACAGATCCGCCGCACTGACGCCTTCCTTGATATGCAGCAGGCTCAGCTTTTCGTTGATCTCGTCCGCATCGAGCAGATCGAGAGAGGCTTTATAGGCTTCGACGGATTCCTTTGCGCGCGCTGCGTTCTGCTCAAGCGCGTATTCATACGCACCATTGTCAAACGACTGGTGCGACGTATCCAAGCCCGTATCGATAATGGCGATCCTCATTCCGGCCCCTGTATAGCCGGTAGACCATGCCGTGGTCGTGCCGGTCATGCCGGTTGAGATCTCCATGTTGGGCTGCACGGTGTTTTCGGACGCGGCAGGCTCATACTGCTGCTCCAGAACCACATCCGCAACGCCCGGGATCTGCTTAATCTGCTCGATCTTGCCGTATTCCACATTGGCAGAGATCAGGTTGGCGACCAACGTCAGATTCCAGACAACATCCAGATCCTCCCGTCCGAGGATCGTGGACGAGATTTTCCGAACAACGCTGTCCTGCTTGCGCTGGAGTGCTGCGCGGTAAGACACGGCAGCCGCATCCTCGGCCAGTGTCCCCTCCGCAGCCGCGTCGGAATAGGCTTCCAGTGTGGATGTGTCTTCCAGGATAATGGAAACACGAACCAGATCGTGCGCCTGATAGGCGGCCGTATCCTCTCCCATTTCCGCATCCTCAATTTCGCCCACCGCCACATCCGGGCGGATAAGCGTATCGAGCGTGTCATTCGGCACCTGCTTGAATGCGACCGCTGCTTCGCTGTTTGCCGCAAGCGCCGCCGGTACCAATCCAGCCGTCAGCGCAAGCACCAAAAGCATGGCCAGCACCCGTGTGCCCCACATCTTCTTCATACTGCGTCTCCTTCACTTTGCTTAATTAGTTTCCGCAGGAGTCCTGCTTCGTTTTTATATCACACCCTTTCACATTTATCAACACTTTACCGTGTTGACTCTTTGCTTTTTTAAAGTAATTCTCAACAAATTTTTTCTCCAAAAAACTGTCGTTTACAGCAAATTTACCTCCTGTTCTGGCTGTTAATTTCTTGGATTTTTTCTTCCAAAATACTTTCACGTATTGCATATTTCTTCCGCGCTTTCCGCAACGTGCAGCCGCAAAAAAAGCGGAAAAGGCTTCCTTTCAAAATTTGGAGGCTTTTCCGCTTTGCGGCCTGCCATAAGAGCCAATGCCCACCTGAATGCCGCGCTTGAAATGCTTCGTGAAAACCGGACTTTTTCAGCACGCAAATGCACCCGCCGCTGTAGCAGCGGCGGGTGCGGGTTATCGGTGCAGCTTATTCAAATACGACGCCGAGAGATTTGCAGACGGCGGCACAGCGCGGGCAGTCTCCCAGACGGCCATTTCGGTATCAAGCAGCGCGTAATCCGTATACGGCTTCGACATCTGGTTCAGCAGCACGCTGCGGCCGTCGTCGCCGTCGCGGTGCGGCATCTGGAGCCAGATCTCGTCGCAGGTGAACGCGAGGATGGGCGCAAATACCTTCGTCATGGCATCGAGGATGATCCACAGTGCGCTCTGTGCCGAGCGTCGGGCGGCGGAATCCGCGCCGTCGCAGTACAGGCGGTCCTTGATGATATCGAGATAGAGGCTCGAAAGCGTCACGACGCAGAAATCGTTGACGGCGTGGGAGCCGGTCAGGAATTCATATCAATCTGATAAAAGTGTTATAGCAACTGCGCCAGAAGCGCGTCCGGCATTACGCCGGAGAAGCCTGGGATGGTCAGCTCTGCCGACGGGAGCAGCCGGGCCGTTCCGATGCCGATGGCTTTCATTCCGCCCCGGTGGGCGGCCTCGATACCTGCGGCTGAGTCCTCGAAAACCAGGCACTGCTCAGGCGGGAGTCCCAGAGCCTCCGCTCCTTTGAGGAACACCTCCGGGTTGGGCTTGCCGTTTACAATTTTCCTGCCGTCGATGACGGCGTCAAAAAACGCCGTAATTTCCAGCTTTTTCAGGACAAACTCCGCATTTTTGCTGACACTGCCAAGAGCTGTCCGGTATCCCTCGGCCCGGGCAACGCGTAAGAATTCCGACACGCCCGGCAGCAGCGCCGCCGGGGTCAAAGTGCCGATCATCTCCCGGTAGCGGTCATTTTTCCGGGTGCACAGCCTCTCTTTTTCGGATTCCGAAAGGGAGAGGTTTCCCTTTTTCAGCAGAATTTCCAGGCACTGTGCCCGGCTGATGCCCAGAAAGGCCTCCTGGTCTGCCGGAGTGAAGGGAATCCCCAATTCTTCGGCAAGCTCCTGCCACGCCCGGGCGTGGAGGGGGTTCGTGTTCACCAGAACGCCGTCCAGATCGAACAACAGTCCCCGGATCACAGCAGCTTCAGGGTGCCAGAGGTAATGCGCCGACCGCTTGACCGGTCAAAGAGCATCACGCTGCTGCCGGTGATATCCAGCAGGTGTTTGCTTCCGATGGTAAACAGGGTGCTGCCGAAGACCACGCCGGTGAGCAAATACTCTCCGATGCGCACCTTGACGGTGGATTCCATGCCGGTGGGCATGGCACCGTAAATCTCGCACTCCACATTTCCACCGCCGGTGATGGACAGGAACTCCGGGCGGATGCCCAGCACCAGATCCTCGTTGGTGAGCATCGGCTCCTCGTGGATGCCGTCGTCCTCGTCGTTGACTCTGGCGATGTGGTAGCGGAAGGTCTCGTCCTTGTTGCTCTTTTCCACGTAGCCGCTCTCTCCCGCACGGGCCTTCAGAGCCTGCGCCTGGGCTTCCAGCTCCTCGTCCCGCCGGTGGAACCACTGGGGCAGCTGCAATGGCTGCTCGGGGGTGAAAACTGCCTTGTGTCCGTCCAGCAGCGTCAGCTCAATGCTGCCCTCAGGCCCCTGCCAGCCCTTGGCCTCCACAAAGTTGATGGAGGGGTTGCCCACGAAGTCTGCCGCAAAAAGATTGGCAGGGTGATTGTAAACTTCCAGCGGCGCGGCATACTGCTGAAGGACACCGTTGTTCATCAGGCAGATCTGCGTTGCCAGCGTCATGGCCTCCATTTGGTCGTGGGTGACGTATACGAAGGTGGAGCCGGTCTCCACATGGAGCCGCTGCAATTCATAGCGCATTTCCAGACGCAGTTTGGCATCCAGATTGGAAAGCGGCTCGTCCATGAACAGCACGCTGGGCTCGGGAGCCAGCGTCCGGGCGATGGCCACACGCTGCTGCTGACCGCCGGACAGCTCCGCGGGATAGCGGTCCATGAACATACTGATTTTGACGATGCGGGACACCCGGCGCACGGACAGGTCGATCTCTTCTTTGGTCAGCTTGCGCACAGCAGTTTCCACCTCGCCGTCCTTGAGAAGCTCAAAGTTCTCGTTGAAGGGCTGAGCCTTTCGAGCGGCCTCCACCTTTTCTTCCAGAGCCTTTACCTCGGCGGACACGTCCTTACCCTGCTCCAAATGATAGCCGAACAGCTTTTGGGCAGTGTACTGGGAGATGGTGTAGGTATCGATCAGCTTGATGATGGCCTTCGTTTCGTCCAGCTTGCCGTTTTTATCCCGGCATTCCTCAAGAGTCTTTACCACATCCTGAGGATTTTTGAGGATCTGTGCCAGACGGGCGGCGTTTTTCGCCTCAAAGCTGATCTTCGGCATTTCCTCCTTGATGTTTGACAGGCCGAAGGAAATATTCTGGTAGACGGTCATGTTGGGCCACAGGGCATAGTTCTGGAAGAGGAAGCCCACCTTCCGCTTGTTGGCGGGGATGTTGATGCCCAGCTCACTGTCGAATACCACCGTGTCGCCGATGGTGATGCGTCCGCTAGTGGGGGTCTCCAGTCCCGCGATCATCCGCAGGGTGGTGGTCTTGCCGCAGCCGGAGGGGCCCAGCAGGGTGACAAACGCGTTATTTTCAATGACCAGATTCAGGTCGTCCACACCATAGAACTTGCCCCAGCGCTTGGTGATATGCTCTAATCTGATTTCAGGCATGATTTAACCTCCGATTCCTTTATCCAGGCTTGCGCCCGTGATTTTGTTGACGAGGGTGTTGCAGACCAGAATGGTCACGATCAGGATCAGGTTGATGCCGCTGGAGAAGGCATACAGGCCCATTTCATCGAAGTAATCCAGCGTGGTGGACAGGATGAAGCCCTGCACGCACAGCAGCATGAACAGGCTCAGCTCGCGCAGGCAGGTCATGAACGGCAGCAGATAGCCGCTGATGATGGAGGACTTTTGAATGGGGATGATGATGCGGGTCATCCGCTTGCTCCACGGAATGTCCTGAATGATGGCGGCCTCTTCGATCTCGCCGGAGAGCTGGAGCATGGAGTTCAGGCTGGCCCGGCTGGCGAAGGGGATATATTTAATGGTGCCGACGATGATGAGCAGCGTGTACGTATTGAAGAGGTTAACGTACCGATTGGAAAAGAGAACGAAGAACGCCACGCCCACGGCGATGGAGGGCATCAGATACGGCAGGAAGGCCACCGCGTTGACGTAGTTCGCCCATCGGCTCCGCCTCGTCTTGGATACGGCGTAGCCGATCATGGTGCCGATGGTGCCGGCCAGCAGGGAGCAGCACACGGACACCAGGATCGTTCCGCGGAAGGCGTGCCAGATGGTCTCGTTGTGCAGGATGCCCTTCTGGCCGTACATTCCGTTTTCCGTGATGTTCTCGTCCGTCGTCCACCATTTGACGGTCAGGTTGTCGGCGTCTCCGGTGTATAGGAAGCTGTAATCGCCCGGGTTGGGCAGGAACGTTTCAAATGCAAAGGAGACGATGGGGAAGATGCTGGTGAAAAAGGTGATGACGATCAGCACGGCGGCGATGATGTGCTTGCCCGCCCGGCCCAGATTGATCTTGGAGGTCTGGCCGGACTTGCCGGTGACGGTGGTGTAGTTCTTCCGGCTGCGCAGGCTCATCTGATTCAGGAACATGATGGCCACGCCGAAGATCATCATGATGATAGCGAGGATACTGGCCTCGCCGGTGTACTTGGAGTTCAAAGAGACGTACTTGGTGGCGAGGGTGGTCAGGCCCAGATAGTGGGGCACGGGATAGGAGCCCATGGAGCTGCCGAACACCAGCAGGATGGTGGAGAGGATGGCGGGCTTGACCATGGGCAGCGTGATCTTGAACATGGTCTTCCACTTGGGCGTGTCCAGGATCGTGGCGGCCTCCTCAAGGTTGGCGTCCATGTTGCGGAAGATTCCACCGATAAGGATGTAGGCAAAGGGAGCGTAGTGCAGGCCCAGCACCACAAGGCTGGGGAACAGGCCCTTGCACCACCACAGCGGCATCTGCACGCCCAGCGTGGCGGCCAGCAGGCCGTTGGACGTGCCGGTGACGGCGTTGGAGTTGAACAGGTTCTGCCACACCACGGCCAGCGTCCACTGGGGCATGATGTAGGGGAAGATGAAGATGGAGCTGAGGTATTTGCGGCAGGACAGGTTCGTGCGCGTAATGAGGAAGGCGAACAGCCCGCCGAACACGATGGCCACCACGCAGGTGCCCACCGCCAGCAGCACCGTGTTGATGAGCGGCATCCACAGGTTGCTCATGGCAAGGCGGCTGGTGAAAAGGTCGATGTAGTTGACGAGGGTATAGCCGCTGGCCTGACCCGTCAGGTGGGCGTCGATGGTGCCCGCGTGGATCTTGAAGGTATCCTGCACGATGGCGACGATGGGGGCGACGGTGGTCACCGTCAGCACGATGCCCATAATGAGCAGGATGACATTATGGGGCTTTGAGAAGTAGGTTTTGATCCTGTTGAGCCGGATCGTGGACCTGCCGGTGCTCACAGTAGACGACTGGTTCATAGATGACCATTCCTTTCCCAGACTTGTGCGGGCCGCGGCAGGACCGCTCCCACAGGACCGCCAGCGGCGGTGTGCGAACCAAAAAACGCTGGATTTTTCTGGATTTTTGGAGAAAAAGCGCCCCTGACGGTCATGAAAGCACCCGTCAGGGGCGTTTTTACGCGTGAGTCAGCGTACCGCGCCGGACGATCAGCCCGCGCTGTACTTGGTCAGCAGCTCGATCCAGCTGCCCACGGTGAAGGCCACGGAGCTGCAGTACTCGGGATCCTCGAGCACCAGCTTGCCCTGATTGGTCCACCACTCATAGCCGTGGTCGTCCTTGGCGGGGAAGGTGTCCACGCCATCCACGTAGCCGCCCTTCTGGTGGCCGTAGGTCGCCTCGATGGCCTCAGCGACGGTGGGGTTGGAGGAGTAGCCGCCCATGTCCTTGCCCCAGGCGGAGAAGCCGTCCTCGGTGCAGGTCATGTAAGCGATGAAGGCGCAGGCGGTCCAGGGCAGGGGAGAGTTGTCGGTGACGAACAGATAGTGGCAGTAGCCGAAGCCGCCGATGCCGGTGTAGCCGTCCTGATAAGCGGCCACGTTCACGTTGTTCACGGAGACGGTGGCGGACTCCTCAACGGAGCGGAGCTTGGAGTACACCAGCAGGCCGAACTGATCCGTGGCGGACTTGTCGACCAGCGTGTTGCAGATGGGGCCGTCATCGGTCTGGGCGTTGTAGCTCTCGACCCACAGCTTGATCCACGCCAGAGCGTACTTGCCGTTCTCACCAAGGCCCAGATCGCTGGCCTCGGAAGCCATGGCGTCGATGGTGGGCTGGAAGTAGGCCTGCTCGTCGGCGGACAGCGCGTCAAACGCCTCCTTCAGCCAGCCGGCGTAAGTATCCTCCGTGAGCATGTACAGGAAGTTCTTGCCCACGATCTCGGAGTCGATGTCCATGTACAGGCCGTGCTCGCCCTCGGCCACGAAGTCCCAGCAGTTGTCATAGGTCTTGGAGCCGGTGTTGTTGTACATAAAGACCTTGTTCAGGGTCTGCAGGGGCAGGAAGCCGGTGTACGCGTCGGCGGTGGTGCCGTTGGCGTCGGCCCAGTCCTTGGGGATGAAGGTATCCAGCACGCCGGGCTGGACCATCTTGCTCTCGATCTGGTTGCCGTCCTGGATCAGGGTCATGGCATAGGTGCCGGTGGGCTTGAGCGCGTCGGCGGTGAGCTGATCGAAGATCTTGTTGTTCTTGGGCTGCTGCCAGTCGTACTCCATGTTATAGCTGGGGTCGATGGACTGCAGATACTCGATGAACAGAGGCAGGGCGCTCTTGCCGCGGCTGGAGTTGCCCACGCCGTAGAACATCTTGCCGTTGGACTCCTCGATGGCCTTCTTGGCCAGCTCTTCGAGGGTCATGCCTTCGGCTTCCTTGATGATCTTCTGAACAGCGGTGAGGTTTTCCTCAGGCTCGTTGTCCTTGGATTCCACGGGGGCCTTGCTTTCATCGGAATTGTTCGGCGTTTCATCAGACGGCTTGGTCGGTTCCTGCGTGCCGCAGGCTGCCAGTGCCAGAATCATGCAAACGGCCAGAAGCAGTGCGAGAATTCTTTTCATTGCGATTTCCTCCTATACACTATACAATTTCGGACACCGGGCGGCACTTCCGCCCCGATCCTTGGTTTTATTGTACCTTTTCCCAGGACGATTGAACAGTGGACAAAACTGCGTTATTTTGTAGGATCCTGAGATTCTTGTGCGTTTTTAATGAAAACCGGATGGATTCTATGCTATAATTAGGCAAAGTGCAGACAGATCATGGAGCAAAGGAGAACAGGATGAAAAAACGGGCTTTCTTCCGTCTGGCGGCGGTGCTGGCGGCAATGTGCCTGCTGGCGGGCTGTGCGGCGGACGCCGCGCCGGACGGCGCGGACTTCGCACCTGCGCAGGAGCAGCGGCTGGTGGTCTACACCTCCCATAAAAAAGAGGTCTGGTGGCCAATCGTCAAGGAATTTGAAGAGCGTACCGGCATCTGGGTGGACGTGGTCACCGGCGGCACCAACGAGCTGCTGGAACGGATCTCGTGGGAGGCAGACGCCCCCTGTGCCGACGTGATGTTCGGCGGCGGCGTGGAAAGTCTGGAAGCCTACAGCGAATACTTTACCCCCTATCTCTGCGCCGACACGGCGGACATCGCTCCGCAGTATCGGACCTCCGACGGGCTATGGACGCCCTTTTCCGCTCTGCCCATCGTGCTGATCTACAACCCAAAGCTCGTCGAGCGCACCGAGCTGACGAGCTGGCAGGATCTGCTGCGGCCGGAATTCTGCGGGCGGATCGCCTTTGCCGACCCCGCCGTTTCCGGCTCGTGCTACACGGGGCTCGTGACCATGCTCAGCGCGGTGGACGCGCCGCAGGAGGACACGCTCCGCGCCTTTGCGGAGAATCTGAGCGGCAAGCTGCTCTCCTCCTCCGGCGACATCCTCGACTCCGTCGCCGACGGCACGGACTGGGTGGGCATCACGCTGGAGGAAACCGCGCTCAAGCGCATCGCTGCGGGCGAAAACCTGCGCATGGTCTATCCCTCCGACGGCACCAGCGCCGTGCCGGACGGCAGCGTGCTTATCCGCGGCGCGCAGCACGCGGAAAACGCCCGGCGCTTCCTCGATTTCACCGTCAGCCGCGACGTGCAGTCGCTTTTGCAGGATTCGGAATTCTCCCGCCGCAGTGTGCGCAGCGACATCGAGCCGCCTGCGGCGCTGGTGCGGCTTGAAAAAATTCCGATGACGGCGTATGATATTTCGCAGGCGAGCAGCGAGCGCGGCGCGATCCTCGAACGCTTTCAGGCGCTGCTTGACGGGGAGGGCGAGAAATGAAACGATCGTACTCCTTCCGCAAGCGGCTGTTCGCCGGGTTTCTGATCGTGTCGCTCGTGCCGCTTCTCATCTGCTCGGCGATGCTTTTGCAGATCTTCCGCCTGCGCATGACGAGCAGCGCCGACACGCAGTCCGAGCAGGCGCTGGACGAGAGTATTCTTGCCCTTGACCGGCTCGACGGCGGCATCCGCGGCGCGGTGCAGGCGCTGCGCGGCAACCGGACCGTCAGTCAGGCGCTCTTTGACGAGCGCGCGGAGGACACATTGGTCAACGGCCAGCTCTTCCGGGCCTCCGGCGAGGCGAAGAACTTCGCCCGGCTCGATCTCTATGACATCAGCGGCCTCTGGCGCTACTCCACGCAGACCGCGCCCGCAAGCCTCCGCCTGCCCACAAGCTGGGGCATCTTATACGAAGCGGCGCAGGCCGCCGAAAACGAACTGGTCTACATCGCCGGAGAACAGCCCTCCTCCGACGCAGTTTTGCAGGGCGCTGCCCTGCTCACCGACCCTTACGGCGCACCCTTGGGCTATCTGGTCATCAGCGTTTCGCCCGCGGGGCTGCAATCGCTGCTCGGCGGCAAGGCCGGCGCACAGAATGTTCTGGCCGTTCTGAGCCGCTACTGGCGGCCCGTCTACTGCACGAACGACACGCTGGGCGACCAGCTTGCGGCGAGGCTGCGCGCGCAGCTTCTCTCCGGCGGGACGCTCTCCGGCTTGTCCGAGGACTACGTCTACCGCATCCGCAGGCACGGAGCGACGGGGCTGTGCGTCGTCTTACAGCAGCCGCAGGTCTTTACCCGCAGCACGATGCGGCTGTTATACACCGTGAGCATCTCCTGCGCGCTGATTTGCATCGGCGTGTGCGTGGTGATGAGCTTTCAGATGAGCCGCCAGCTTTTCCGCCCCATCGGGCAGCTGCACAACGCCTTGCAGCAGGTCGGCAAAAACAATCTGGAGGTCCACGTCCCGGTGCTGCAATCGGACGAGCTGGGCGAGCTGGCCCAGCAGTTCAACCGCATGGTCATCGACCTCAAGCGCAACCAGCAGCTACTGGTCGACAACCAGCGCGCGCTCAACGAGGCGCAGATCCGGATGTTACAGGCACAGCTCAACCCGCATTTTCTCTGCAACACCCTCGACACCATGAAGTGGATCAGCAAGATCAATCAGGTGCCGCAGGTCGCGCTGATGTCCACGGACCTCGCCGATATTCTGCGCTTCTGCATCCGGCCGGAGGAATTCGTTTCCCTGCGGCAGGAGGTGGAGGTCCTGAAGCGCTATATGGAGATCCAGCGCATCCGGCTGGCCGACAGCTTCACTTTCTCCGTGGAGGTCCCGGCGGAGCTGCTCATGGTCCCTATGGACCCCATCCTCATCGAGCAGGTCCTCTCCAACCTGATTGAAAACGCTGTCATCCACGGCAAAACCACCACCGCCATCCATCTCCGGGCGGAAAAAACGGAGGACGGCTTCGCCGCCTTCTCCGTTCGGGACAACGGTCAGGGCATCTCCCCGGCCCTCCTGCCCCACTTATTCGATTATTCTATCCGCCATGCCTCTCCCCCCACGGGAGATGGCAAGCGGAACATGGGCCTGGGGCTTTCGGTGTGCAGCGCCGTGGTCAAGGCCCACGGCGGGCGTCTCACCGCCCATAACCACCCGGATGGCGCGGAATTTATCTTCTGTCTGCCCATGCCCCCCGCCGATCCCGCTATTTCCACTGATTTATCCGAGGAGGAAACCCTATGAACATCCGTGAAAAGATTTTGGTCATTGAGGACGAAAAGAGCATCGCCCGCTTTATCTCCACCATTCTCACCGCCAATGGCTACGAGGCTATGCGGGCCGCCAGCGGAGCCGAGGCCATGTCCATGATCTCCTCCCACTGCCCGGATCTGGTGATTCTGGATCTGGGCCTGCCGGATATGGACGGTCTGGACATTCTGCGCCAGCTCCGCAGCTGGTCCACCCTGCCGGTGGTGGTGGTCTCCGCCCGCTCCCACGAGCAGGACAAGGTCTCCGCTCTGGATTTGGGGGCCGATGACTATCTCACCAAGCCCTTTGGCACCGATGAGCTGCTGGCCCGTGTGCGGACGGCCATCCGCCACACCCGCACCGCCACCGGCAACAGTGAGATTGCCCAGCAGGGCACCTACACCGTAGGCGACCTCACCATCGACTACAACAAGCATCAGGTTCTCGTCCGGGGTGAAAACGCCAAGCTGACCCTCAGCGAATTCCGGATCGTCGCTCTGTTAGGCAAGCACGCTGGCCGTGTGATGACCTATGATTCCATCATCAAGGAGCTGTGGGGGCCCCGGGCCAGCGGCGATAACCAGATTCTTCGGGTCAACATGGCCAACATCCGCCGGAAGATTGAAAAAAATCCTGCCGAACCGGAATACCTTTTCACCGAAGTGGGCGTAGGCTACCGCATGGCGGAATCCGAAAACTGACATACATAAACAGCTCCTCCGCCATGCAGCGGAGGAGCTGTTCTGTTTTGCGATCCATTTGTCCCTTTTATTCCCGTTCTTTTCCGCTCCTGGTCAGTCATTTCTCTCGGAGTGCCCCGCATTTTGAAGATGCCCCGCGAGACGACCTCCAATTCCGCGTTTTCAGAATGACCGGCCCGTCTCCCGCATAGAGTGCAGTGCACCCATTTCTCAAAATCAATGCTTGGGAGTGTCGAACGATGGCAATGTCTTATATCTGGTCCGGTCTGGTGATCCTCTCCTTCCTTTGGGGCTTTTTTCACGGGAACCTCAGCGCCGTGGCCGCCGCCGCGCTGGACGGTGCCCAGTCCGCTCTGGAGCTGAGCCTTTCTATGGCCGGCATCCTCTGCCTTTGGAGCGGCGTCATGGAGATTCTGAATGTCTGCGGTCTGTCCCGCCGCATCGCCGCGCTGTTCCGTCCGCTGCTGCGCCGCCTGCTGCCCAACGCCAGCCGGGACGAGGAAACGCTGGCGGCAGTCTCCGCCAATGTCTCCGCGAACCTTCTGGGCCTTGGCAACGCCGCCACGCCGCTGGGCATCCAAGCCGCCCGGCGGATGGCCCGAAACTGCGGCGGCACTGCCAGTGACGAGCTGTGCCTGCTGGTGGTGCTCAACACCGCCTCCATCCAGCTTCTGCCCACCACCGTGGCCTCCGTCCGGGCTGCCTTCGGCAGTGCCGCCCCCTTCGACATTCTGCCCGCCGTCTGGATCAGTTCTCTCGCCTCTGTCACGGTGGGCCTGCTCACCGCCCGCCTTCTCTCCCGCCGGAAAGGAGGCCCCGCATGAACCCCTCTGACCTCATCATCCCCCTGCTGCTGGCAGGAGCCGCCGCCTGCGGCACCGGACGCCGGGTCAACGTCTACGCCGCCCTGACCCGCGGCGCGGAGGACGGTCTTACCGTCCTGCTCCATGTGATCCCCGCTCTGGTGGGCTTACTCACCGCCGTCAGTATGTTCCGGGCCTCCGGTGCCATGGATGCGCTGGCCCGGCTGTGCGCCCCGGTTTTGAACCTTCTGGGCATCCCGGCGGAGACCGTGCCGCTGATGCTGGTCCGCCCCGTATCCGGCAGCGGCGCACTGGCCGTTGCCAGTGATCTGATGGCCGCCCACGGGCCCGACAGCTACATCGGCCGGGTGGCCGCCGTCATGCTGGGCAGCACAGAAACCACCTTTTACACCATCGCCGTCTACTTCGGCTCCGCTGGCATCGTCCGTACCCGCCACACCGTCCCGGCGGCGCTGGCGGCAGACCTCACTGGCTTTCTCACCGCTGCCCTCACCGTGCGGCTCCTGTTTGGTCCCTGACATTTGCAAATTCACGCAAAAAAAGCACGGCAAAGCCGTGCTTTTTTCGTTTTCTTTATGCAGATTTTCTCACCTTTCGTTCAAATGCGCCCGCAGACGTTCCAGATTCCCCCGCATGAGCGTCACATACGTCTCTCCCCCTGCCAACTCATTCGGGGACACGTTGTGGCAGGTGTGGAACATAGCGGTCCCCGCCCCCGCCGCCTCGGCGATGGCGTCCGCCACCAGATGATTGGAAAACTCAATATACCAGACCGTCGAAATCCCTTCCTCCCGTACCTTGTCCGTCAGAAAAGCAATGGTCGCGGCGGACGGTTCCGTCTGGGTAGAGCACCCCGGAAACGCCGCGTAGTACCGCAGATCAAATTCTTCCGCGAAGTATCGCAGTGGGAACCGATCTCCAAACACTATGGTCCGGTCCGGCAAGCTGTCGAAAAACGCATGAAATTCGCCATCCAGAGTGTCGATCTCCTCCGCATATTTTTCTGCGTTGGCCCGATACCGCTCCCCATTCGCACTGTCCAACTCCGCCAGCACCTCCCCAAACCGCCGGGTGATGGCCGCGGCGTTGGCCGGGGCGGTCCAAACATGCTCATCGATCTCCGTCACGGTCCCTAAGTGGTCGTGGTCATGGTCATCCTCGTCCTCATCGTGGTGATGCCCCACTTCCTCCTGCATCCCCTCTACGTGCTCCTCCTCCAGAGTCTCCACGCAGTCGATCAGCGCCAGTGTCCGGCCCGTAGGCTCCGCCGCCTCTAAAATCGTTTCTACCCACTGGTCGGAGTCCCCTCCCAGATACAAAAAGAGGTCACAGCTCTGCACCTTCAAAATATCCGCCGGAGTAGGTTCATAGGAATGGCTCTCCGTCCCCGGCGGCAGCAGTAATTCCACATCCGCTAAGTCTCCGGCGGCGGCCCGGGCAAAGTCATACGCCGGAAATACAGTCGCTACGATGTGCAGCTTTCCATCCTCCGGTTCCTGCACGGATGCCGGTGCGCATCCTGCCAGCAGCGCCAGTGCCAGCATACAAATCAACAGTTTTTTCACAGTGGTCTCCTTGTAATTTGAGAATCATTTTCAAATAAGATACCACATCCGCCCCCAAAAAGCAACCCCGACTATCCGTCGGGGTTGCCTCTGTTTTCCTGTTTACTTGCTGCGCTTCAGAACCTCACACAGCAGCTTCCACGTCCGCTGGACGGACGCGATGTGCATCCGCTCTCTGGGGGTGTGGATGTCCGTCAGATCCGGGCCGAAGGACACGCAGTCCAGTCCCGGCAACTTTTCGCCCAGCAATCCGCACTCCAGACCGGCGTGAACGGTCTCCACCACCGGCTCCTTGCCGTACTGCTCCCGGTAGACCTCGATCATCCGCTCCCGGAGGGGAGAATCCGGCAGATATTCCCAAGCGGGATAGTCGCCGATCACGTCCACACGGCCCCCCAGCTGCTCCGTCAGGCACCGCAGGCGGTCCCGGACCATCTGCTTCTGGCTGGCTACGCTGCTGCGGACGGAGCACACCGCCGTCATTTCATCGTCGCCGCATTTCAGAATGCCTATATTCAAGGAAGTCTGCACCAGACCGGGAATATCCATGCTCATGGCCTGCACCCCGTTAGGCAGGCAGGTCAGCATGCAAAGCGCCTTGCCGGTGGTCACTTCGTCCATCGGCAGGCCCTTGGCCTCCACCGTTTCCACAGCTACCATCAGACCGGGATCCGCGATCCGGTATTCCTTCTTCATCTCCGCAGCCAGCGTCTCCGCAGCCTTCCGGGCCGCACTGCCGTCAGCCACGGTGACCACCGCCGCCGCCGCCGTGGGGATGGCGTTGTCCTTGCTGCCGCCCTCGGCGGACACCAGACGCAGCTTCGTCTCGGCAGACATGGCCCGCAGCAGCCGCCCCAGCAGCACATCGGCGTTGGCCCGGCCCTTGTTGATCTCCACACCTGAGTGGCCGCCCACCAGACCGGACACCCGCACTGCCAGCGTCTCCCCAGAGAAGTTCTCCCGGACCAGCGGCAGATGGCAGAACACGCTGCTGCCACCGGCACAGCCCACGGTGAAGATCCCCTCCTCCTCGGAGTCGATATTCAGCATGGTCCGGCCTTGCAGAGGTGTCACATCCAGCACGGCGGCGCCCAACATACCGATCTCCTCGTCGGTGGTCAGCACGACCTCCAGCCGGGGATGCTGCACGGTGGTGTCCTCCAGCGCCGCCAGTGCCATGGCTACGGCGATGCCGTCATCGCCGCCCAGAGTTGTCCCCTTGGCGCCTACCAGATCGCCGTCCACAAAGAGGTCCAAGCCCTCCTTGTCCATATCCTTGGCGCAGCCCGCCTCCTTTTCGCATACCATGTCCACATGGCCCTGCAAGATCACCGCCGGGGCGTCCTCATAGCCCGGCGTGGCCGGGGCGATCAGAATCACGTTGTTGGCCTCGTCCTGATAATGTTCCAGACCCAGCTTTTCGCCGAATGCCACGCACCAGTCGCTGATGGCCTTTGTATTGGTGGAGCCGTGGGGAATGGCGCACATCTCCTCAAAAATTTCAAATACCCGCTTCGGTTCCAGATTTGACAGGATTCCCATATTACTTCTCTCCCTTTTTCTGTAATTTTATTTTGTTGCCCTTTTCATCCACGATATAGGTATTGTCCAGCTGCCCTTTCAAATTGCCCAGCACGGAATCAATGTATTCCCGCCGCAGGGCGGCGCGCTCCATCTCCTCCCACTCCGTCAACCCTTCGGGGCTTTTTGCCTTCTTCGCCAATTCGTTGATCCGGTCTATTTGCTTTTGTTCCATATTTACTCCTTTTCCGCGGTTTCCCGTTCAAAAACGAGGTCTATCGTTTCTATAAAGCCGCCTGCCCGTTGGGTGGCCGGGATCCAGCCCGCAAACCGCCATCCGTCGGCAGCCCATTTCCGGATGATCTCCTGATGGCCCACTGTTGCCAGTCCAACGCCGCCCAAAAAGCTGTACCCGCCGGAGCCGGTGCAGTCCACCCGTTCAAATTCATATTCCAGCACAGAAACCACCTCTCACTTATAGCACTGCACGGTGATGGGGATGCGGCCCTTTTTCGTCAAGGCTCCCACCTCCGTCAGCTCAAATTTCCCAAAGCCCCTTGCAGAGACCGTATCGCCCTCGGAAACCGTCCGATCCGGCTTCGTACACTCCCGCCAGTTCAGCTGCACCCGGCCGCTTTCGATGAGCGCCGCCGCCTTGCCCCGGGCCATGCGGAAGCCGGTGGAGCACACGGCGTCCAGCCGCAGGGAGGACACCGTATCCCGCCGTTCCTCCCGTCGGATCTCCGGGATGTGGACGCAGCCGGGGTCGATCTCCGCCACCCGCAGCTTCACCCGTCCGGCGGACTCCCAGCTTTGCGCCAGAAATTCCGCCACGGTATCCAGCACCAGCACATCGGCGCTGTCCGGCCCTACTAAAATATCTCCGATTTTCTCCCGGACGATCCCCATGCCCATGAGACTGCCCAAAAAATCCCGGTGGGTCAGATTCTCTTCCTTCCGGAAGGCCGCCCGCAGACACCGGATGGGGCTGTACGTTCCGGCGTCCGAAGGGTCCATCCAATCCGGCAGGAACAGGAGCACCGCCCGTTCCGCGCCGTCATAGCCGCCCCAGCGGATATATGCTGTTTCCGGAATTCCCGCCGCATGAAGCAGATCGGCGGCCTGCGCCTGCTGGGCGGGGCTTAAAAAGTCCGTTGCCGCCGGGATATTCCGCTCTGATGCCTGCTTGGCCCGATCCAGTACCCGGGCCAGCAGCGTCCGGTCCTCTCCCAGAGCGCCGCACTGGTCCAGCAGCTTGCTCTTATCCATGGCGCAGCTCCTGTGTCCGCACCAACCGGGCATAAGCGCCGTTTTTCGCCATCAGCTCATCATGCCGCCCCAGCTCCGCCACCCGGCCGTCCTCGATCACCGCGATGCGGTCCGCGTTCCGCACGGTGGACAGCCGGTGGGCGATGATGATGGTGGTCCGCCCCTGGGAAAGCCGCTCAAAGGTCTCCTGCAATTTCGCCTCCGTCACGCTGTCCAGCGCCGAGGTGGCCTCGTCTAAGATCAGCACAGGTGGATTTTTCAAAAAGATCCGGGCAATGGAGATCCGCTGCTTCTGTCCGCCGGAGAGCAGCGTCCCCCGCTCACCCACATAGGTCTCCAAACCGTCAGGCATGGCCTGAATATCGTCATAGATCTCTGCCAGCTGCGCTGCTCGGATGACCTCCTCCTCGGTGGCCTCCGGCTTGCCGCAGCGGATGTTGTTCAGAATACTGTCAGCAAACAGAAATACGTCCTGCTGCACCACGCCCACCTGCTGCCGCAGAGAGCGCTGGGTCACGTGGCGCACATCCTGTCCATCGATGCGGATATCACCGTCCGTCACATCGTAAAATCTTGGGATCAGCTTGCACAGGGTAGACTTTCCGCCGCCGGAGGGGCCCACCACCGCTAGCGTCTCTCCCGCCTTGATATGCAGATCCACATCGTGAAGCACATCCAGATCTCCCTCATAGGCAAAGCTGACGTGGTCCACATCCACCTGTCCCTTTACGTCGGTCAGCTCCACGGCGTCCGGCGCGTCCTTCATGGCCGGCTCCGTCCGCATCAGCTCCAGAAAGCGGGAAAAACCGGCAGTGCCGTTGGCCAGCAGCTCGGAAAAGTTGGCCAGCTTCCGAACGGGATTCACAAAGGTTGTGATATACAGGCTGAAGGTGATCAGGTCCACGGTGTTCAGCTCGCCCCGCATAATGAGGACGCCGCCTGCGGCGATCACCGCCACGGAGAGAATGGACAGGAAGAATTCCATCACGCCGTTGAATCGGCCCATCGCCTTATGAAATTCCTTCTTGGAGGTTTTATAAACGTCATTGGAGACATTGAACTTCTCCAGTTCCTCCGCCTCGTTGGCGAAGGCCTTTGCCGTGCGGATGCCGGAGATACCGGACTCGATCCCCGCGTTAATGGCGGCGGTTTTCTGCTTCACATGGCGGGACGCCTGACTCATCGACCGGCGGCAGGTCCACACCACGATCAAAAACACCGGCAGAATGGCGGCGATCACCAGCGCCAGCCGCCACTGGATCGTAAACATGATGACAAG
>ERZ773194.1717-NODE-1717-length-22893-cov-18.777213_pt1 | contig 22893 bp, 18 predicted proteins | sample MGYA00511240_ERZ773194 | MGnify/ENA primary metagenome ERZ773194 (study PRJEB29015, sample SAMEA2737774) | human gut metagenome | biome: human gut; feature: human-associated habitat; material: faeces | place: China | collected 2012 ... | reverse complement strand
GAAAATATAGACCTATACTACAAAAATAAGCCACGGATATTTGCAACTGTGCCAGGAGAACACCACTTATACGCTTCCTGCATCCGTTGCTGAAGGTGTCACTTTCTCGGGCGACGAAACAACGGTTATCTCCATTCCTCAAGCTATCGGTTACAACGGCAAGACAATCGGCTTCTCTGGCGTGACGGTTAAATCACCGAATGATAACTATACAGGCATTATACATGCAAAAGCTGTGACTTATACGGGTTGCGTGATCGAAGGCACGCCATTCTCATACGCTGAGAAAGCTGTCTACAACAAATGTACGTTCAAACAGACATCAAGCGACGCCTACAACATTTGGACTTATGGCTCAAAGGACATCACGTTCAACAGCTGCCGGTTTGAGTGCGCAGGCAAGTCTGTTCTGATTTATAATGAAGGTGCCAATCCTGATCAGAATGCCACGTTCAACAACTGCGAGTTTATTGCTTCTTCGCCAGTAGAGGGCAAGGCTGCTATCGAAGTTGACACCTCGCTTATCTCGGGCACATATGTTATTAACATCAACAACTGCACGGCGACAGGCTTCGGCACTGGCTCAAAGAGCGGCAACAGCCTCTGGAATGTGAAGAAAGACAAGACAGAGAAACATAGCCAAGTGTTTGTTAACGGAACACAGGTTTATTAATCTACGACTTGTAATCAAGATAAAAGGTTGCGCCTGCTGTGGCGCAACCTTTTTTGTTATTGCCATTGTAGTGTAGCCGCGGTTTTGAAATTGTGCAGTGTCCAAATAGAAGTGCAACGATTATCGGGGTAAAACTATGAAAAACACTGCGGGGGAAGCCTAAGTGGCGGGGGCGCAAAGCACCCAAGAACGTCTGACAGCAATACAAACAAAAAAAGGAGACCGAAGTCTCCCAAAGATTAACTAATTTTGTATTGCTATGTACAATCAATTAACCTCAGAACAAATGTACGAAATATACCTGGGAATAAAAAGGAAGTGGAGCATAAGTAGAATATCTCGCGAAATCGAGGTGTCCGCGACCACTGTGCTTCGAGAGATCAGACGCAACAGCAACGCCAATGGCTACAATCCTCTTGAAATCAACTTAAAAAACGTTGTTTCAAAGAACGTGACCGTAAAGAACTGCAAGTTTGCCAATTTCTCAAACAACGCAATGACGGTGTTCGGAATGGCTGAAGGCGGAGTGCTTAACATTGAGAAGAACATATTCGACTTGTCAAAGAAATCCGATGCTGTGCGTATCAGCAACAAGACAAACACTAAATTCACTATCAACGTAAAGGATTGCTCCTACACCTATCCTACAGACGCAGCAGGACAATGGGTTGGCTTCTTCCTGTTCGAGGACTACACTTCAGCAACAGCAGAGGAAGCCAACGCCGCAATGCAGTTTAAGAACCTTAAAGTAAACGTTGACAACGTGACATTTGAAGGCGCAAAGGTAACAGAATTGAACCTGTTCACCGGCGCACGCAACCAATTCGCATGCATGTGCTACGACAATTTGCCAGGCTTAGTAGTAACCGACGCCACCCACTTCCCTACATTCAACTTCAAATAGACTGAACCGTAGAGAATATCGAACATAACAACACGCACCGCGCCACCGCAGCAAACGACTGTGGTGGCGCGGTTGCTTTCGCTGTAGCGCATCTCCGAAGGCTGTCCGCCACTGAGCGCGTTGAGTTATGACTCTGCGCAATGAAACAACAGCAACGTTGGCAGGCAATAGTCGCGGAGCGAAGCGGATGCGTGCCGGAGGAACGCTGCTACGATAGAGCCAACACATATAACGCCATCAAGTACAGGCGGCGGGACATCGGGAGATGTCCCGCCGCCGTACATACATATCAATCAACTTTAAATCAGCAGAAGATAAACGTCCGCTCAAGCCAGTAGACCAGGATACCTGCCAAATAACCGAGCAGACACACAAACGAAATGTGGCGTAAATACCAGCCGAATGTGATTTTCTCAAGACCCATCACCACAACGCCGGCGGCACTGCCGATAATGAGCATGCTGCCACCCACTCCGGCGCAGTAAGCAAGCAACTGCCAGAACTGACCGTCCTGCACAAACATCATCATGTCGGGACTTGTCACGGCGGCGGCAGGGATAACGTTGTACATACCCATGCATCCAGCCACAAGCGGCACATTGTCGACAATCGACGACACCACGCCAATGGCACCTGTCACGAAATAAGCATTGCCGTTGGTGGCGTGTTCAAGCCACTGTCCGAAACTTGTAAGCACACCCACCTCGCTCAGCACAGCCACAGCCATCAGAATGCCGAGGAAAAACAGGATGGTCGACAAATCGATTTTATGAAGAATCGTCGACACGCGCTCAGAGAACGAGCCTTCCAACTCGTGTTCGTGGCGCAGGAATATCTCGGTCATCGCCCAAAGCAAGCCAAGCACGAAGAGGATGCCCATAAACGGAGGCAGACCAGTGATGGAGCGGAAGAACGGCACAAACATCAAGCCGCCCACACCGACAACAAACACCGCCACCCGTTCACCATGACTGAGTGCCGATTTTGTGAAATCTACATTGTCCTCCACCACAGCCAACTGCCCCTTGAGCTTGAACTGCAACAGGAACGTAGGCAAGGCAATCGAGACAAGCGACGGCAGTAACACTTCCTTAATCACACCTATCGACGTGATGTTGCCCTTGATCCAAAGCATGATGGTCGTTACGTCGCCAATCGGAGAGAACGCACCGCCGCTGTTGGCGGCAAGGATGATAAGCGAGGCATAGATAAGCCTGTCGTTGCGTTCCTGCACGAGCTTGCGGAGCACCATAATCATCACGATGCTCGTGGTCAGGTTGTCGAGCACGGCAGAGAGAATAAACGTGATCAGCACGATGCGCCACAACAGCGAACGCTTGCTACGGGTGCGCAGACGGTCGCGCACAAAAACAAAGCCACCGTTGGTGTCGACAGTCTCGACAATGGTCATCGCTCCCATCAGGAAGAACAGAATCTCACACGCATCGCCGAGATGCTCAAGCAGCACGCCCTGCGTCACAAACTGGCGCGCAGCGGCATCAGAGTCGTCAAGATGGAACGCCGAGAAGAACCGGGCAAAATCATCGGCATGAAACTCTGCCACATAATCAGGGCAGCCAATCATATACAGCGACCAGCAGATTGCACACATCAACAAGGCGGTCGCAGTCTTGTTGATTTTAAGTCCGCTCTCAAGAGCGATACAGCCGTAACCAATCAGAAATACGGCAACAATAACAATTGTTAAGAACATAATATCTACAAAAAAAGGGCTTTAAAAAATAGTTTAGTTTTTGCGGTCGTAAAATTATGGAAATTTTTCCGTTATGTATAAAAATTTTTTTATGTTTAAAAACACATTTCACCGCCACACTTGCATATCCGGCACAAAACGAGTAATTTCGCACACTGAAATGAAAAAAGAAGAAGAAGTCACTATGCTGCAAATCGGAAATGCACTGGTCAGCCTCGACCTTATCGAACAGTTTTTCTGCTGCGATCTCGACAAATGCCTCGGCGAATGCTGTATCGAAGGCGATGCCGGCGCTCCTATCACCAAAGAGGAATATGCCAAGATAAAGGAAATACTGCCCGAGGTGTGGGACGACCTGCTGCCGGCTGCCAAACGCGTGATTGAGGAGCAGGGCGTGGGCTACGTCGACGAGGAAGGCGACTTGGTGACATCGATTGTCGACGGGCGCAACTGTGTGTTTACGTGCTATGGAGAGAACGGGATGTGTCTCTGCGCCATCGAGAAGGCATTCCGTGCTGGAAAAATCGACTTCTACAAGCCAATCTCATGCCATCTCTACCCTGCCCGCCTTCAGGAATTTCCCGACTTCACCGCCGTCAACTACCATCGTTGGAAAATCTGCAAATGCGCGGAAGTGATGGGCAGAAAAAACCACGTGCGGCTGTATCAGTTTCTTGAGGGTCCGCTGACGCGCCGCTTCGGCAAGGAATGGTACGACGAGCTGCGCACCGCCTGCGAGGCCTATCTCGAAGAATACGGAGAGTGAGCATTCACTTTTTTTCATTTTTTGTCTGTATTTCTGTTTGCCGTAAAAGAAATTAGACGTATCTTTGCATCGTGATTGAGGGAAGCATAATCAATCACCATTACTCGCTACGCTTCCCGCAGTCATCCACTCTTTAATTTTCTCAAAAAAAAGATTTTCAGAACAGTCACGTGCGCACAACGGCGCGACGTAGATTCAAAATGTAATACATCTTACATATATGTACAACTTACAGGACTTAAATGCAGCCTCTCCAGAAGAACTGCTCGAGATTGCCAAAACATTCGACATCAAGAAAGCCGACAAAATGGCCCAGCAAGACTTGATTTTCACAATTCTCGACGAGCAGGCGATAAACCGCGCCAAAGAATCGGCTTCGAAATCGGAGGCTAAAAAACCCAAAACAAAAGCCAAGAAAAAAACAGCCGAGCCAAAAAGCGATGACAACGCAGAGGCTACGGCTGTAAAGACTGCCGCCAAAAAGGCTGAACCTAAGAAAAACAGCAAAAAGAAGGAGGCAGAGCCTGCCGCGGAGACCGCTCAGACGGAAGAACCTAAAGAGGAGAAACCGGCAGCAAAGAAAACCACGGCAAAGCGCACATCCAAGAAAAAGGAGGCTGAGCCTGCCGCCGATATGACAGCTCCGGCTGCCGAGGTTGTCGTGGCTCCAGCAGCCGAGGCCGAAGCCCCTGCTGAAAACGTGGAGACAGCCGTAAAACAGGAAGAGAAACCGGCAGAGACGGAAAACGCCGCTCCTGAAGCCGAAACGCCACAACAGGCACAACAGGCAGAACCGGCAGAAGAAAAACCTGCCGAACAGCAAAAGAAAAACGACATCGGATTCAGCTCGTTCTTCCCGTTCAGCGGCGGACAGAAATTCGTGCCCCGCTCGCAACGCCAGCAGCAAGACCAGCAACAACAGCAACAGCCTGCCGAAGACGAAGTTGCGGCATTCCAGGCTGAACCTAAACAGCAACAGCAACAACAGCAACAGAAAAACCAGAAGGCAAACCGCCGCCAGCAGCAACAACAACAGCGCGCGGCAAAACAGCAGCAGCGCCAACAGCCTCAACAGCCGCTCTACGACTTTGAAGGCATCGTGAAAGGCGCAGGCGTGCTGGAAGTGATGCCCGACGGCTACGGATTCCTCCGCTCCTCCGACTACAACTACCTGTCGTCGCCCGACGACATCTACGTGTCGCAGTCGCAAATCAAGCAAAACGGCTTGAAGACAGGCGACGTGGTGGAAGGCAACATCCGTCCGCCGAAAGAAGGTGAAAAATTCTTCCCTCTCTGCAGCGTAGACTCAATCAACGGGCGCACCACAGAATTCGTGCGCGACCGCGTGCCTTTCGAACACCTTGTGCCATTGTTCCCCGACGAGAAGTTTGACCTGACATCGGGACGCACCACCTGCAACATCTCGACACGCATCGTCGACATGTTCTCTCCTATCGGCAAAGGTCAGCGCGGACTTATCGTGGCACCGCCGAAAACCGGTAAGACAATCCTGCTTAAAGACATTGCCAACGCAATCTCGGAAAACCATCCGGAAACATACATGATTATCCTGCTCATCGACGAGCGTCCGGAGGAGGTAACCGACATGGCACGAAGCGTGAATGCGGAAGTAATCGCATCCACATTTGACGAGCCAGCCGAACGCCACGTAAAGATTGCCGGACTGGTGCTTGAAAAGGCGAAACGCATGGTTGAGTGCGGACACGACGTAGTAATCCTGCTCGACTCAATCACACGTCTGGCACGCGCCTACAACACCGTGTCGCCGGCATCGGGCAAAATCCTCACCGGTGGTGTCGACGCCAACGCGCTGCAAAAGCCTAAACGCTTCTTCGGCGCCGCACGAAACATTGAAAACGGCGGATCGCTCACAATCATCGCAACCGCACTTATCGAGACCGGTTCGAAGATGGATGAGGTGATTTTCGAAGAGTTCAAGGGCACCGGCAACATGGAGCTGCAGCTCGACCGCAAGCTGTCGAACAAACGCATCTTCCCTGCCGTCGACATCATCTCGTCGAGCACTCGACGCGACGACCTGCTCCTCAGCCAGGACACCATCAACCGCATGTGGATTCTCCGCCGGTTCCTCTCCGACCGCACTCCTATCGAGGCAATGGAGTTTATCAAGGACCGTATGGAGAAAACCCGCAGCAACGAGGAGCTGCTCCTGACAATGAACGACTAACTCTCGTCGACAACCCCACACACATACCGGCGACAACCGACAATGGTTGTCGCCGGTATTGTTTTTATAGCGATGCTGCATAGGAAACACAAGGATTTACGACGCGCATTACGCAAAAGAGGATTTTAGGATTGCACTTTTTTTGCGTAACTTTACGGCAACAAAAACACTGACACAATGGCAATATCACTCTGCACACTATCAACAATGGCTATGCTCGACCTTGCCGCCGCGGCTTCGCAGGCATGGCTGCCGATGCTTGTCGGCACTTACACCGACACCGACAGCAAAGGCATCTATCAATATCGCTTCAACCAAGAAAGCGGAACGGCAGAACTCACCGCCGTTACTCCGGCGCGCAACCCGTCGTTTGTGATTTTCTCCGACAACGGCGACAACGTCTATGCCGTCGACGAGTCGGGCACCGACGACGACGCCCTTGCAGCATTCCGCTATGAAGGCATCGACAAGCCATTGACCCGCATCAACGCCGTGGCGACGGGCGGCAAAGCGCCGTGCAACATCTTCCAGACAAAAAATCTGATCTACACCGCCAACTATACGGGCGGAAGCATCACGGAGTTCAGACTTGCCGATGACGGAAGCATCAAGAAAGCCAACAAGGTGATGACGTTTTCGCTCACAGGCAAAGCTCCCGACAAAACAAGGCAGCAGTCAGCCCATCTCCACTGCGTCACCGCCGACCCCTACGAATGGCGCGCATTCGCCTGCGACCTCGGCAACGACTGCATCTACTCGCTCAAGCCCAACGCCGCATGCGACGGGCTTGAAGTGGACAGCACCCTATATGTAGCGGCAGGTTCAGGGCCACGCCACCTCACGTTTGACGACGAAGGCCGCTATGCCTACCTCATCACCGAACTGTCGGGCGAAGTGATGGTGTTCAGCCACCACGAAGGCAAGCTGACACAGATTCAAACCATCACCGCCGACGACAGCCATGCCCGCGGCAGCGCCGACATCCATCTGACACCCGACGGACGCTTCCTCTATGCGTCAAACCGTCTGCAAGGCGATGGTATAGCCATCTTCAGCGTGGATAAAGAAAGCGGGATGCTCACACGCGCTGGCTACCAGGCCACAGCGCGGCATCCACGCAATTTTGCCATAACGCCCAACGGACACTTCCTGCTTTGTGCCTGCCGTGACGCAGACACCATCCAAGTGTTTGCAATCGACCCCGACACCGGCATGCTCTCCGACACCAGCCACGACATCCACGTGCCCCACCCCGTGTGCATAGCCATCGGCTCAAAATAAAGTCACAGCAAATAATTCAACAGACAACAATGCCAACAAACAAGAAATGTTCATGCTGAATGAGCACATCAAAAACATTAAAAATGAAATAACTGAATACAAGAAGGCGATGGATGATGACTTCACATTCAAAGAAGAAAAGGGAGACCAAGCAGGTGGACCAGAAACAAGCAAGGTGGACCGGAAAAGTGGACCAGAAACACGGAATGCCATCTTACGTCTTATATCCGAGAACGCAAGCATCACTTCACGCGAAATGGCTAACAAATTGGGCATCAACAGGAGCGCCGTGTCTAAGCATCTTAAGAAAATGCAAGACAACGACATCATTCACCGTGAGGGTTCACAGAAGTCCGGGCATTGGGTGATTATACGGCAGGATACGGATTTAGCATGAAGTTCACGACAAACAGTTTGCCGAGAGACATATTGGTTGTGGCAGCTATAACCAAGTCAAGTCAATTGAATAATCGGCCGTTGGAATTTCTCAGTGTCGTATGGCAACGAGTGATTCTGATGGCCGATTTGGGATAGAAGAAGAGACGGTTAGCGGCTTCTGACGAAATTAAGGAAACGGTTGAGTCCGTCGAGCATCACGCTGCGCGGACAAGCGATGTTCCACCGCATGTAGCCTTCGCCTTCGGCACCATACATCGTGCCGGCATTGAGCCATAGGCGCGCATCGTCCAGAAGAGCATGCTCAAGCGCGTCCGACGGCATGCCGAGACTGCTGCAGTCCATCCACACCAGATATGTGCCCTCAAGACGCGTTATAGGAAATTCCGGCAGCTCACGTCGGCAGAACTCCGCCATAGCCTCATAGTTGCCATGCAGATAGTCAACCAGCTGGTTGAGCCACTCTTCCCCTTCGTTGTAGGCAGCGATTGTCGCCGCCACGCCAAACGGATTCACGTCGCACACCTCGTTGATGTTTATCGCCTTGTCGATACGGCTTCGCAGGTCGTTGTCGAACGCCACGATATTTGCAATCTGCAGTCCGGCGATGTTGAAAGCCTTGCTCGGCGACACACACGTCACCGACCGGTGCAGGAAAGCGTCCGACAGCGACGCGAAAGGCGTATATTTGAACCCTTGATACACCAGTTCGCAGTGAATCTCATCAGCGACCACCGTCACGCCGTTGCGCAGACAGATGTTGCCAAGCCGCGTCAGCTCGTCGGGAGTCCAGACGCGCCCAGCCGGATTGTGGGGATTGCAGAGCAGCATCACTTTGGTGCGCGGGTCGGCGGCACAACGCTCAAGAGCGTCGAAATCCATCTTATAGGTGTCGGCGGTGCGGCGCAGAGGATTGCTCACAATCTCGCAGCCGTTGTTGCGTATCGACGAGAAGAAGCAGTTGTAGACTGGAGTCTGCACAATCACCTTGTCGCCCGGCACGGTCAGAGCCTTTATCACCGCCGATACCGCCGGCACCACTCCAGATGTGTAGATTATCCATTCGCGGTCGATGTCCCATCCATGCCTCCGGCTGAACCACGATGTCACGGCATCGTAGTAGGCGTCGGGCACACGGGTGTAGCCAAAGATTCCGTGCGCCACGCGTTTCTGCAGCGCGTCGATGATGGCAGGCGCCGTGCGGAAGTCCATGTCAGCCACCCACATAGGCAGCACGCCCTCGGGAGCGCTATCCCACTTGTAAGAGTTTGTGGCACGCCGGTCGATAGTCTTGTCGAAGTCGTATTTCATACAGGCAATTATTTTTTGTTTCGTTCAATCAGCAGGCAGTCGGCCGGCATCTTGATGTTGCCGTCGAGCACCACATCACCGAGGCAGTCAGCCTCGATGCGTCCGCTGCGCGGATTTTTCACGCCTCCTATGCTTCCTTTTATTGTTGCGTTCACGGAACTGTACTCGAAAGCGCGGTCGCAAGCCGGATCAAACGTGCAATTCTCAAGCACCAGATTCTCGGCATAACAGAGCGGTTGTTCGCCAGAGATGTGGCAGTTGACAAGGCGCAGGTTGCGCGAATGCCATCCCAGATACTCGCCATTGAGTTCCGAATCGTAGATGGTCACATTATCCACCTCCCAAAAGGCATCTTTGGTTGTGATTCTCGCGTTGCGCACCACTACGTTGCTCACATATTGGAACACGTATTTGGAGTCAGACACCAAGCCGTCGATTTCGATGTCGCTGCTTAACATGAAAGGATACGTTCCTCCTTGCAGCCGCAAGTTCTTAGCACGTATGCCCTTGCATCGCCAGAACGTCTCGTCGGCATCGGTCATCACCACGTTCTCAATGTCGATGTCGTGCATCTCGCGAAACATTTTCGGCGCGTCGATGTGCGTGTCAGTCATCCGCAGATGGTCGCTATACCACAGTGCAGAGCGTCCGCCCACATCGAAATGGCAACGATCAATCACGAACCCGTGCACATGCCAGAACGGATAGTTGCCCTCAAAACGGCAATTTGTCGCCTTGATGTTGCTGCACTCCTTTATCGCCGACTCGCCTTCGCGTATCACCACATTGTCGAGGTGTAGGTTGTGCGACTCAAACAGCGGTCGCTCGCCGCCGAATTCCTTATCTTTTATCAGTTCCATAACTGTGTTTTTTAATGTTCTATGCTGTCTGCAAATTTACGTGTTTTTCCGCAAAGCCCACCTATCCGAATTACCGAACTTTCAACCTTTTTTACCCCTTTATACGGCCTTCATCCAGCGTCGGCGCCACAAATGCACCAGGAAGATGGCGCCACGGAACGTCAGCTCAACACACATGGCAATCCACACACCGCGCAGTCCCATTGTTGGAGCAAGCCATGCAGCCATCGTAAGGCGCACAGCCCAGATGCTCAGGAAGTTCATCAGACAAGGCTTCAGCGTGTCGGCGGCACCGACACAAACGCCATACGCCACAATCGACGCGGCAAACATCGGCTCGGCAAACGCCTCGATGCGCAACGCCATTACACCAAGCCGGCGTATCTCGTCAACAGGCGTCATCAGCCCGATAATCTCGGGAGCAGCGACATACATAAGCACACCCATCACCGCCATCACCGCCATGCCCATTCCGACAGTGATTTTAGCGAAGCTCCACGTCAGGTCGCGACGGCGCGCACCGACACTCTGCCCCACAAGCGTGGTGGCAGCCTCAGCAATGCCATAACCTGGCATATAGCAAAGGCTCTCGGCTGTGATGGCAAACGAGTTGGCAGCGATGGAGCACACTCCCAGCGGCGCTACAATGGTGGTTATCGCAATCTGCGCGCTGCATATCACCCCATGCTCCAAACCCATCGGGAAACCGATTTTAACCGCCTTTCTGAGCGTGTCGGCTATCGACTGTCTCCATCCGCGCAGCCCTGCAAGCCGCAGATGTGACGTGCCGTGGCGCAGATACCACAACAGCCAAGCCACGACCACCGTTTCGGCAAGCACCGTGCCAAGAGCCGCACCCTCAACACCAAGTCCCGCACCTGGGAGAAACACATCGAATCCAGCCACAGCGACCGTACGCGAAGGGAAAATCAGCAGAAAGTTGAACACCACATCAAGGGCGCACATAGCCACTCCCGCCATGCTCGGCACGTGCATATTGCCGCTGCACCGCAGCATGCCGCCGGCAAGAAACTGCATCTGAAGCGCTGGAAGAAACAAGGATATTATCAGGAAATAAGTCGACGCATCGCGATGTATCGACTCGGCGCCGCCAAGCCAAACAGGCAAACTACTGCTGATGCCGGCACCGATGGATGCAAGCAGAAGGCTGAACGCCAACACCGCCACCACCGACTGCCGCAACACGCGCTGCGCGCCTTCCCAGTCGCCGGCACCGATGCGGTGGGCAACCTGCACCGAAAAACCCGAAGCCGCAGCACTCAGCAGTCCGCCGAAGAGCCATGTGGTTGTCGACACCAAGCCTATCGCCGCCGAGGCCTCAGCGCCGAGGCTTCCAACCATCGATGCGTCGATATACTGCATCACAATCGACGACAACTGCGCCACAACCGCCGGCACACTCAGCATCACCGCCAAGCGCACCTTCTGTCCAGCCGACATAGTCCGACCATCGCGGATCATCGCCAGCAACCTGTCTGCCTCTGTCTTTATTCTCATAATTCAAAGTGCAAAATTAATCTTTCATATCCATTCTTTCAACTTTATGCACTATCTTTGTATAAGCATAGAAGACAGAAAAAGATTTATCAATATGGCTGGAATAGGAAAGACCAACGTGGCGCGTCTGCTTGACCGCGCCAAAATAAAATACGAGCTTGTGCCTTACGAGGTCGACGAAACCGACCTTGGCGCACAGCATATCGCCGACCAACTCGGCGAAGACATTCAGCAAGTGTTCAAGACACTTGTGCTGACAGGCGACAAGGTCAAACATTTTGTTTGCGTGGTGCCGGGATGCTGCGAGGTAGACCTCAAGAAAGCAGCGAAGGTGTCGGGCAACAAGAAGGCGGAGATGCTCCACATGAAGGATCTGCTGCCAACCACCGGCTATATCCGCGGAGGATGCTCGCCAATCGGTATGAAAAAACCGTTTCCCACGTTTTTCCACCGTTCGTGTCTTGATTTCAACTTCATCTATGTGAGCGCCGGTGTGCGCGGACTGCAACTGAAAATCGACCCCAAGGATTTGATTGAATATGTCGGGGCTTCGACAGCCGACATTATTGTCACACCTAAAGACGAGGATCTCAACGATGAACACATTTGGTAAGATTTTCCGGCTGACGTCGTTCGGCGAGTCGCACGGGACTGCCGTGGGCGGCGTTGTCGACGGTATGCCCGCAGGCATTGCAATCAACCTCGACCGTGTGCAGCACGAACTCGACCGCCGCCGTCCGGGGCAGTCGGCAATCGTCACGCCACGGAAAGAGTCAGACCGCGTAGAAGTGCTGTCGGGACTGTTTGAGGGCGTGACAACAGGCTCCCCCATAGGGTTCGAGGTGAGAAACGCCGACCACCACTCAGCCGACTACGGCAACATCCGACAGACGTTCCGTCCGTCGCACGCCGACTACACATACACCGAAAAATACGGGCTGCGCGACCATCGCGGCGGCGGACGCTCGAGCGCGCGCGAGACTATTGCCCGTGTCGTTGCCGGAGCATTCGCTCGCCAAGCATTGGATCAGCTCGGCATCTCCATCTACGCCTACACTTCGCAGGTGGGCGACATCAGCCTCGACCCCGACTACCGCAAATACGACCCAGCGCTGGTGGAAACCAACGCCGTGCGCTGCCCCGACCCCGAAACGGCGGCAAGGATGTACGACCTCATCGACAAGGTGAGACGCGAAGGCGACACCATAGGCGGCACGGTGACCTGTGTGGTCAAAGGAGTGCCGACAGGACTCGGCGAACCCGTGTTTGACAAGCTGCATGCCCGACTGGCATACGCCATGATGGGCATAAACGCCGCCAAAGGCTTTGAGTATGGAATGGGATTCGACGGTGTTGGCAACCGTGGCAGCATGATGAACGACGCGTTCACTTCCGACAATGGAAAAATCCACACATCGACCAATCATTCAGGCGGCATACAAGGCGGCATTTCAAACGGCGAGGACATATATTTCCGCGTGGCGTTCAAGCCCGTGGCAACACTGCTGCGCGATGTCGACACAGTCGACGCCTCGGGCAACCCCACCGTGCTTAAAGCCAAAGGACGCCACGACCCGTGCGTGCTGCCGCGCGCTGTGCCTATCGTGGAGGCCATGGCTGCAATGACTGTGCTCGACATGTACCTGCTCAACAAAACCACCCGTCTGTAATGCACAAGCCATACCGCGACTTCGCCGACTTCCTCCACGAGCGTTTCCCCGACTTCAAGGTGCAGAAGATTGCCATCAACGCCGGCTTCACCTGTCCAAACCGCGACGGCTCAAAAGGCACCGGCGGATGCACATACTGCAACAACCAGACGTTCAACCCCGAATACTGCCGCCCGTCGCTGTCGGTGGGCGAACAGATTGAGAAAGGGCGCACATTCTTCGGAAAGAAATATCCCGACATGAAGTATCTGGCTTATTTTCAAGCCTATACCAACACCTACGGCGAACTTCGCCATCTTGTAGACCTCTACGAGGAGGCAGTGGCTTGCCCCGACGTGGTGGGACTGATCATAGGCACCCGACCAGACTGCATGCCCGACACCTTGCTGCAATATCTCGCATCGCTTTCGCAACGCACATTCGTGATGGTGGAATACGGAGCCGAGACCGCCAGCAACCACACTCTCGACGTCATCAACCGCGGACACTCGTGGGAGGACACCGTCGACGCCGTAAACCGCACACACGCAGCCGGAATAGCCTGCGGACTGCACCTCATCCTCGGACTGCCCGGCGAGTCGGAGGCCGACATGCTCCACACCGTAGACCAAGTGTCGGCTCTGCCAATCGACACCGTCAAGCTCCACCAGCTGCAGATTATCCGCGGCACGCGCCTTGCCCGGCAAGTGGCGTCAGGCGAAGTCAGCGTGGCACAATGGTCGGCAGACGAGTATATATCACTGTGTGTCAAGATAGTGAAGCGCATGCGCAGCGACATCGCCATTGAGCGATTCGTGTCGCAGTCGCCCGAAAACCTGCTCATCTCGCCGCGCTGGGGGCTGAAAAACTACCAGTTCACCAACCTGCTCCACAACGCTCTGAGAAGCAACGACAAAAAATGCTGACAATTTTATCGGTTATTTGGAATTATTCTGAATAATAATTTTTAACTTTGCACCCGTAAAAACAGAAGATAAAGACATTATGAGGCTATCAGACATAAAGACTGGCGAAAGTTGCGTGATTGTCAAAATTTTGGGTCACGGATCGTTTCGCAAGCGTATGATGGAGATGGGATTTGTCAGAGGCAAGAAAATCCTCGTTGAGCAGAACGCTCCGCTGCGCGACCCTATAAAATACCGAATCCTCGACTACGAAATATCGCTGCGACGCGCCGAGGCAAACCTGATAGAGGTGGTACGCGAGCAACAAGCCGCCGACGTGCCCAATGAAGACATCGCAATCATCAAGGAAGACGACTGCGGATTTATAAACAAATTCGACACCGAACGCCACACCATCAATGTGGCACTCATCGGAAACCCGAACTGCGGAAAGACTTCGCTGTTCAACATCGCCTCAGGAGCAAAGGAGCACGTAGGAAACTACAGCGGTGTCACCGTCGACGCAAAAAGCGGGCGAATGGAGTACAACGGCTACTCGTTCAACATCGTCGACCTGCCCGGCACCTACTCTCTGTCGGCATATTCCCCCGAAGAACTCTACGTGCGGCGCTACCTCCACGACGAGGTGCCCGACGTGATTATCAATGTGGTCGACTCATCCAACCTTGAGCGCAACCTGTATCTGACCACCGAGCTCATCGACATGGACCGCAGCATGGTGATTGCCCTCAACATGTACGACGAGCTGGAACGAAGCAAGGTGACGTTCGACTACGAATCGCTGGAGAGGATGATCGGAGTGCCGATGGTGCCCACAGTGTCAAAAAGCGGAAAAGGCGTAAACGAACTGTTTGACACGATTATAAGCGTCTACGAAGGACGCAACGACGTGGTACGCCACGTGCATATCGGATTCAAGAAAGACATCGAGGACGCAATAAAGCAAATCCAGTCGCAGCTCAAGAGCGAGGCAGACCTCGATATGCGGTTCTCCGCTCGCTACCTGTCGATAAAACTGCTTGAGGGCGACAAGGAAGTGGTGACTATGCTGTCGTCACTGCCCCACTACGCTGAAATCAGGGCGCTGCGCGATTCACTGGTGGCAGAAATCGAGAAATCGCACGAAGAGGATATGGCAACAGTGATAGCCAACTCAAAATACGGATTCGTGTCGGGCGCGCTCCGCGAAACGCTCCACACCGAGGACAAGGAAGAGGCCAAAACCACGGCAATGATTGACGCCGTTGTGACAAGCAGGCTGTTCGGATTTCCGATTTTCATATTCATAATGTGGCTGATGTTCTGGGCCACTTTCACCATCGGACAATACCCTATGGACTGGATAGACGCCGGCGTGGGGTTGATTGGCGACCTCATCAGCACATACATGCCCGACGGTCCGGTAAAGGATATGCTCATAGACGGCGTAATCGGCGGTGTGGGCGGTGTGATAGTGTTCCTGCCCAACATCCTCATCCTCTACGCCTTCATCTCGTTTATGGAAGACTCCGGATATATGGCGCGAGCCGCCTTCATTATGGACAAAATAATGCATAAGATAGGACTCCACGGAAAATCGTTCATCCCGCTGGTGATGGGATTCGGATGCAACGTGCCGGCAATCATTGCCACACGCACCATTGAGAGCCACTCGAGCCGTCTGATTACGATACTCATCGACCCGTTCATGTCGTGCGGCGCGCGTCTGCCCATCTATCTGCTGCTCATCGGCGTGTTCTTCCCCAACCATGCCAGCCTGGCACTGCTCAGCCTATATGCGCTCGGCATAATCGTGGCGGTGGTCACCGCAAGACTGCTGCGCAAATTCCACTACAAGAAGGATGAGACACCGTTTGTGATGGAACTGCCGCCCTACCGCATCCCGACCATGAAGGCCACGATGCGCCACATGTGGGCCAAAGGACAGCAGTATCTGAAAAAGATGGGAGGCATCATCCTCGTGGCGAGTCTCATCATCTGGATGCTCAGCTATTTCCCACGCCCAACGGAGGAACAGGAAGCGACTGCGCGCACGGAAATGATTCAAGATGGCAACACCAACGTGACTCCGGAAAACGTAACAAAAGTGGCGACCACCGAGAATTCGTGTCTCGCACGCCTCGGCAAACTGGTGCAGCCAATGTTTGAACCGCTTGGCTTCAATTGGAAAATGACCGTGTCGCTGATTTCGGGAACGGTGGCAAAAGAAACCGTTGTCTCTACACTCGGCGTGCTCTACAGCGGCGACTCCGACAACGAGGCGGCTCTCGCAGAACGCATACAGAAGCCGAACCCGAAAACCGGAGTGCCCGACTTCACTCCTCTTGTCGCGGCTTGCTTCATGATTTTTGTGCTCATCTACGTGCCGTGTATCGCCACAATCACAGCCATTGTGCGCGAAACGGGAAGCTGGCGCTACGGAGCGTTCACCCTTGTCTACAACACATTTGTGGCATGGTTGATTGCCTTCGCCGTCTACCAGATAGGAACATTATTCATGTAGCATGGCACAACAACGCAACAACGCCATCTCCATAGCCAAAGGCTTTGCCATCATCTTCGTGGTGATGGCCCACGCCGACATGCCCGGCATGCTCAACCGCGCCATCTACCTGTTTCACATGCCTCTGTTTTTCATCACCGCAGGCTATTTCTTCAAGCACGAGACGGTGGAAAACCCATGGCCGTTTATCGTGAAGCGCTTCAAGGGTCTTTACGTGCCTTTCGTGAAATGGAGCATCTTCTTTCTGCTCATCCACAACCTGCTGTTCAAGATAGGCATTCTCAACGAGGTCTACGGCAACTGGACTGGCGGCACCACACATCCCTACTCCATCCACCAATTCTGGCAGCGGCTCACCAACATAGTGTTCTCCATGGGAGGCTACGATGAGTTTCTCGCCGGAGCGTTCTGGTTTTTCCGCGGACTGCTCGTGGCAAGCATCGCCTTCGTGGTGCTCTACTATATGCTCAACAACGTGAAGCGGCTGCGCGGACGCACAGTGGCGATTCCATTGGCGATTTTCTTCATCGCTCTTGGCTTCGCATTGTTCAAAGCGGGCGAAGGAGTAAAGATTGTCACACTCGTGCAGGGTGGCTACCGCGACACGATGGGCGTGTTGTTTTTCAGCATCGGCGTGCTGTACCGCAAATATGAGCAACACATCGGACACAGCCTGTGGCTCGCCGCCGCCGGAGCGGCTGTCGTGCTTGCTGGATCATGGCTGGAATGCCGTGGCATGAGCCTGTCGGTGCGCATCCGCGACGTGCTGTCGCTGCCAGTGACGGGAGTCGCTGGATGGCTGATGACATACAACATTTCTTACCACCTGTCGCACCTCAAGGGACGCATAATCCAGTTTTTGGAGTACTGCGGCGAGCACACTCTCTACATCTTCATCTGGCACGTGTCGGCATACAAGGTGGTCAGCCTGCTGAAAATATGGTGGTTCGGACTTGACCCTCGGCAGATCGGGTGCCACATGGTGATTCACGATTATGCACAAACCGATTGCTTCTGGATTCTGTACACGATTGCCGGTGTTGGCATCCCGTTGTTCGGATACTGGCTTTACAGCCGCATCCGGCAGCAATGCCGTTTCCGTTTCCGAATTTTTTTGTGAAAAAAGTTGGGAATTTATTTGGTTTTTGACTCTTCTCCCCTATGTTTGCAAGGAATTATTAGAAAAACGACAATAAATGCTATTATTACGGTTTAGCGGACAGTAATAATTCAAAAACAAGAAAAACGCCTCCGGCTATTTCTTCTGAAAAAAAACTAAACCCGATAGCTTGACTATGTCAGAGGCTACCGGGAATCAAATCTTTATTAAGGTTCTCAACCGAACAATTCAGAATGACTACCCAAACGGATTAACTTCACAACGTTGGAGTCTACATCTATCCAAATCAATAGATAATCACCCTGAATATGACACTCCATATGTCCGGCATAATCGCCAATCAACATATGTGCATGATATTCTGATGGAATCTCCGCGCCGGTTTTCAAATACTTATCCACGAACTCATAAAGTTCCCGTAGCTTTTTAGGCTGATTAGCATACCGCTTCAAGTCTTTCTTGAATTGCCTGCCACTCTTTATCTCTTTCATTTAACACCTAATGAATTAAGGAACGAATCGTAACTATCCATATTGACAGTCGTAAGAGTCGACTCATCTTGCGCCTCTTTCATTGCAGCCACCGTTGTCGCATTGGGTGTATTGTAAGCCACATCCATAAGAATAGTCTCTACATAATTATTGAGACTGCGATTGTCTCTCGCAGCTAATTGTTTTAGGCGTTCCAAAAGTTCGGTACGCAGACGGAACATTGTCGACTTTCTATTTATTGCTACATTCATAGTGCTATCATTAATACTGCAAAGTTATATACCTTTTACTTCACAAACAAATATTTCCGATAAAAGTTTGGTCAAACCGACCAAACTGACTATATTTGCGCCGTCATTCAGCGGAATGGCACGACATACTAAAACTAACAAGAGACGTTATGTCTTCTGCTTGTACGGATAAAGCGTAGGAAACTTACATCCAACATATGCAAGAGAAGGTCATGACTGTCTCCACGTCCATAAGGCGTGGAGCTGTTATTTCCACATCTTCATATACAGGTATTCCTACCACCTATCCGTAAAGGCGTGGCATAGCAGCCCACGCCTCTTTTTTATATTTAATATAGCATTTAGGGCTGAGGTGTCATTGTACTCTTATTTCATAAATTATGGATTTCAAAATATTCGACCCATCGAAGAACACATTAAGAGAAATACCTGAATCTAATGGCGTTTTCCTTGTGTTGCTGAAATATTCGGGTCAGTTATTCTATTTTTGTCGCACTGAGCATGTTCCCGATTTCAGCAATTTTACCATAGGGAAATGTGTCATGCCTGTGGTATATATAGGCTCTACGAACAATTTGAGAAAACGCATTTGGACTCAAACCCTAAATGGCACTGCGGATAAAATGACCATGCGCAAATCCATTGGTGTGCTCATGGGACTAAATTTTGACCCATCATCGGATCGCAAGCGTTTCTGTATTTCCGATGAAAAGGACTTATCTGATTGGATGTTCGAAAATCTAATTTTCCTCTATTGCGAAACCGAAGATCCAATGGCAGAAACAAAGTTAATCACTCAATACAATCCTCCGTTAAACATAAAAAACAATACCAATCCGGTAAATGCAGAATTTCGGAAAGAATTATCATCCCTCAGATCAAATGTTGATTTTATGAAATCGTCAAACGAGAATGATAATTTCGACAACGATGAACTTGACAACGATGAACTTGACAACGATGAACTCGACAACGAAAATGACAAGCGCTACAACAATGTACCCCACGTTGTTGCCCCATCAGTCACAGCCATATCATCTAATGACGAAATACATACAGCATCCGAAGTGAAAAACGATTCATTGACATCAACCAAATACAGCAAAACAAGAATTGCTTTAGGAATTGTCGTAATCTTGGTAATCATCTATAATATAGGCAGATTATTCGACGATTATACAATCCATGAAGATGGACAAACTCAATATATTGTCACGCAAGACTTTTTAGCTGCAACAGACTATGAAACGGTTCATAATCTTAATTCTTTATATTTTAATAATCCGAATGAGCCGGAAATTACATATTCATATGCAGCCGCTCATTGGGATAAATTCGTAAATTTTTACCAAGGAGATGTTGTCGTTGTCTTGAAATTCGATGGATATGGATATAGGGTAAAGAGGCTCTCAGATGGAATGAAGGGGATAATACCCAACAAGAAATTATTGTCAAAAAAAGACTAATTGAAATTACGAATCTTGCCATTTCCGAATTTTTTTGTAAAAAAAGTTGGGAATTTATTTGGTTTTTTGATTACCCCCCCCCTATATTTGCAAAAAAATATCAGAGAAACGACAATGAATGCTACAATTCATAACTTCAACAATGCCGAGAAGCGCACAATTTCGGCTGAAGGACGCATTGTGCCTGTCCTTTCTCTCATTACGACATTCCATTCCCAAACAATAATTATAAAAATCACAAGCACCTCGCAACGCGACGCATTGTCGGCGTTCCGCTAAGCGCGGGTGCTTGTGCCAATATTGGGGCACAGCCCCGAAACATCCGACAAACTTGACCAAACAAAACTAAATTATAGACATAACCAAACAAAAACCAACCAAAACAATGAAAAGGTATCTACTTTCCACTTTCACGATTGCAGCCGCGGCGCTGCTCGTGACATCGTGTAACGATGAGATGGACAACGGCCTGAAGACAGGCGACGAGGGAACCGTGACATTCACAGCGCAACTCCTTCGGAAATGGGAACTCGTGCGTTTGCCGACGGACTGACGGCGAAACATCTGCAATATGCAGTGTATGAGGCTGGGCAATCAACACCTCTGAAGGTGTTCGGCGACGAGACAACTGTTGTGGGAGAAGCCGAAATGAACAATCTCAAGCAGACAGTCTCGTTGAAACTGACCACAGGCAAGACCTACGACGTGATTTTCTGGGCCGCAGACAACTCCGCAAAGAAGCCTTACACATTTGACCCGTTGACTCAGACAGTCAAAATAAAGTATACAAATGTGTATTCCAACAATGACATCTGCGACGCTTTCTTCAAGAAAGAAACAATCACCGTAAGCGGCAACCAAAATGTTGACGTCAAACTTACGCGTCCGTTCGCGCAGGTGAACATCGGAACCGACGACTTTGACGCTGCGACCATAGCCGGTCTCAATCTTACCCAGACACAAGTCAAAGCAACGGCTGGCGACATCTTGAACTTGGCAACAGGCAAGATGGAAGGCACAGAGGCAACACACACATTCAAAATGAAAGCCATACCTACAGCAGATGACGGTGCATTCCCTGTTGCCGGCTATAAATATCTATTGATGGCATATATTCCCATCAGCGACACCAAGGAAACCGTCGATATGACATTCGGTTACAACGGCAAGTCCTCATTCCGCTCTTTCACAAATGTCCCATTGCAACGCAACTACCGTACAAACATCTACGGCTCGCTGCTCACAAATTCTGTTGACTTCAATGTGGTCATCGAACCGGCATTCAGCGGCGAGTTCGCACACGAAGTGGTAAGTGCGTCTACATTTGCTGCTTTGAAAGCTGCCGTTGCCAACGGCCAGAGCGTTGACGCCGAAAAAACGCTTGTCCTTTCAGGCGGACAAAGCGAGACGCTCAATCTCGGAGACCTCTCAATCAGCAACAAAAATAATATTTGGAGTGACTCTGACTCCGATTGGTCACTGCTTTCTGTAAGAGAAAACAGCTCGCTGACAATTACCAGTGGTGCATACATCGCCAAAGCCAACGACTGCTTCGCTGTCGATGTTCAGAACGGAGGACATCTTGTTATCGAGGACGGACACTTTAACGGCAACGTCCACGCAGTCTATGTATATGAAGGTGTTGCGGAAATAAAAGGCGGAACATTCGAGGTGCAGCAGAAATATTCTGACGCAGATAAAGCCGATGAGTTCGTGCTCAACTGCTATGACGCGAACCGCAAAAACGGAACAGCGAAAATCATCGTTACCGGCGGCACATTTATTGGATTCAACCCTGGTGACTGCAAGGCTGAGGGCAACGGCACCAACTTCGTAGCCCCTGGCTATGCTTCAATCCCCAACGGCACAGCTGCCGACGGCCGCACCATCTGGAAAGTTGTGCCGGCTGTGGAGGCTACAACAGGAGCGGAACTTGAGGGTTCTTTCAAAAGAGGCTCTGTAACTGCCATTAGTTCAAACATAAGCACAGCTACTATTACAACTTGTCATTCAAAGTCGAATTTAGTATTCAAAAACGGTAGCGTTTTAAAGTTAGAACCAACAGAAACAGGCAGCCTATACACATTGAGTGTCCGTAAAAATAGTAATTTGACGATTTCAGGCAATGGCTCTATCATTGCCCCAGTCCTTATTAGTCCCAACCCAACAACATCTCAGGCTGCAGCTATAGAAGTCGGGGTTCAAGCATATTCTGGAATCGTAAACATCTACGACAATGTCACGCTCGAGGGCAACTCAGGAGCAGTTGGCAGCTATGCTTTAAGACTTGTTAATGGCACGGCGAATATTTACGGAGGTCATTTCAAAACAGCAGGAGGATTAAACGGGGACTCTGAATGTATCTATTTAGAAAGCATAAAACCTTGGGGCGGAACCTATAGACAATGCAACCTCAACATCTTCGGTGGCGTTTTCGAGACAACAGGAGATGCTAAATATCTAATCAACTGCAAGGACGAGCCATACAAAGATGGCAAATGCGCCATCAAAATCATGGGCGGCATATTCGTAGGCTTCAATCCTGCCGACAACACTGCCGAAGGCGCACACACCAACTTCGTTGCCCCTGGCTACAAATCGGTAGAGACCACCTACAATGGCAAGCAGGCTTGGAAGGTTGTTAAAGAATAACTAACAGCAAGCATCTAACGCTTCACAATATGGTCGGCGTCGTGTCTGCACAGGCACGACGCCGATTTCGTTTCATGTCACCGTCGTGCCTCGCGGCACTCGTCGGCGCGGCTCTTGCTCGTTGTGACGAGAAACACGCCCACAAAAAGGCACAGTTGCATAAGTCCGTGGCAATATAATCATGTTATCCAAAGATCATAGAC
>ERZ773194.1706-NODE-1706-length-22961-cov-5.639439_pt1 | contig 22961 bp, 22 predicted proteins | sample MGYA00511240_ERZ773194 | MGnify/ENA primary metagenome ERZ773194 (study PRJEB29015, sample SAMEA2737774) | human gut metagenome | biome: human gut; feature: human-associated habitat; material: faeces | place: China | collected 2012 ... | reverse complement strand
TAAAATGTTTGCAAATAAAATGCACATTCTGTCTTGACGAAACGCTTCCGAAAGGGACTATCCTTGTCGAGTGCGGAAAAATGCTTCAAAAAGGTGGCTACAAAATCCGTTCGCTCAATACGATAAATTTCAAAAAGAGTATGCACTACAATCCCTTTGCCTATATTCGCAGCGAAAAGGATATTTTGAAGCTGGTAAATGTCATAATCGCAAACACCAAAGGCGACGGCGAAAAGTCGGGCGAGGATTTTTGGGTTAAGGCGGAACGGCTTTTGTATTGCGCTCTAATCGGCTACATTTACTATGAAGCGCCCGAAGAAGAAAAGAACTTCATCACGCTTTTGGATTTAATAAATGCAAGTGAAGCCCGTGAGGACGACGAAAATTACAAAAGCCCCGTGGATATGCTCTTTGACAGGCTCGCAGAGCGTGAGCCGGAGCATTTTGCGGTTAAGCAATATGTCAAATTCAAACAGGCAGCCGGCAAAACCTTAAAAAGCATTTTGATTTCGTGCGGTGCAAGGCTTGCACCGTTTGATATTAAGGAGCTGCGCGACCTAATGGAATATGACGAATTGGAGCTTGACACATTGGGCGACGAGAAAACGGCGCTCTTTGTTATCATTTCCGACACGGACGATACTTTCAATTTTGTTGTCGCTATAATGTATTCCCAGCTTTTTAATCTGCTTTGCGACAAGGCAGACAACGAATACGGCGGCAGACTTCCCGTGCACGTCAGATGTTTGCTTGACGAATTTTCAAATATTGGGCAAATACCGAAGTTTGAAAAGCTGATTTCAACTATCCGAAGCCGTGAAATATCCGCTTGTATTATCTTGCAGGCACAGAGTCAGCTAAAAGCCATTTACAAGGACAATGCCGACACGATTATCGGAAACTGTGATACAACTCTCTTTTTGGGCGGCAAGGAAAAATCCACGCTCAAAGAGCTTTCGGAAACTTTGGGAAAAGAAACGATTGATATGTATAACACTTCCGAAACACGCAGCAATCAGAACTCTTACGGAACGAATTATCAAAAGCTCGGAAAGGAGCTGATGAGCCAAGACGAATTATCTGTAATGGACGGCGGTAAATGTATTTTGCAGCTTCGGGGCGTGCGGCCGTTTTTATCGGACAAATACGATATAACAAAGCACCCCCGTTACAAAATGCTGTCGGACTATGACAAGAGAAATGCGTTTGATATGGAAAAGTATATGAAACGCAGAAAACCTATTGTAGCAAAAGACGAGGTTTTTGACTACTACAAAATTGACCTGCCGGAAGAAGAAAATAAAAATACCTCTATGCAAAAAACATAAAGGTACTTTGGCGGGGTTTAGAGGATTTGAACCTCTGGGAAGTGTTTCATATATAAAAGTGCTGTTGTTAAATCAGTGCCGTTTGTATCTGCTACAAACCCCACAACAACCCGTAGATACCGCCAGAAAACAAGAAACTATAAACATCATCAATTTATCCCCTTTGATTTCAAATTTAATTTTCAAATCATTGTTGATTTTTTTGGTGTATGAAACAGTTGTTCCGGCAATTAACAACGCAACAGCACACAATATGAACTTATTTTATAAGTTTATTATACTACAAAAATTATTAAAATTCAAGGAGGAAATTTAATTATGCAGTTTTTTTCAGAAGCGGTCAATGTACTGCAAACACTTGTAATTGCGCTCGGCGCAGGTCTTGCGGTCTGGGGCGTTGTCAACCTTTTGGAAGGCTACGGCAACGATAACCCCGGTGCAAAATCGCAGGGTATCAAGCAGCTTATGGCAGGCGGCGGTGTCGTGCTGATTGGTACTTCCCTCATTCCTTTGCTGTCAGGATTGTTTTAATCGGTGGACAGCATTTTTGAAAAAATTACAAAGGCAATCAATGACTTTCTTATGTCGGTTATCGAGAGCAGCTTATCTACAATGTTCAACGACGTAAACGAGAAAGTCGGTACTATCGCTGCGGAAGTCGGCAAAACTCCGCAGCAATGGAACGCAAGCGTATTTTCGATAATTCAGACGCTTTCGGAAAATGTAATACTCCCGATTGCGGGGCTTATCATCACATTTATTCTTTGCTATGAGCTAATCACAATGATAACAGAGAAAAACAATATGCACGACATTGACACATTTATGTTTTTCAAATTTTTGTTCAAGGCGTGCGTGGCGGTTGTAATCGCAACGCACACCTTTGACATTATTATGGGTGTGTTCGATTTGGCGCAGTATGTTGTCCGGCAAAGCTCCGGCGTGATAGGCTCAAACACAAGCGTGGATATATCGTCGGCAATCACCGATATACATTCAACGCTTGAAGCAATGAGCACGGGCGAGCTTGTTTTGCTTATGCTTGAATCGTCATTGATTAGCCTTTGTATGAAAATTCTATCCGTCTGCATTACCGTCGTAATATTCGGACGAATGATAGAAATTTATTTGTATAGCTCCGTCGGGGCGATTCCGTTTGCCACTATGACAAACCGTGAATGGGGGCAAATGGGAAACAACTATTTAAGAGGACTTGTCGCTCTCGGCTTTCAGGGCTTTTTCATAATGGTATGCGTCGGCATTTATGCGGCGCTGGTAAACAGCCTGACATTCACAACGGAGATTCAAGCCACGCTGCTCAGCGTTGCGGCATATACCGTTGTTTTATGTTTCACCCTGTTTAAGACGGGCGGCATTTCAAAATCAATATTTAACGCTCACTAAAAATAATTAATAATTGACAATGGACGATTGACAATTATTCAAGACGAAAGGAGGGTTTTGAAACAATGAAAAAGTACAGTATAATCTATGCCGATCCGCCGTGAAAGTACAAGGGCGGGCTTTTACGTGGCAGTCCGGCGAATCACTACCCCGTAATGACGGTTGAGGAAATTTGCGAACTTCCCGTACCGAAATTTGCGGCCGACGACTGCGTTCTGTTTATGTGGGCGACCTTCCCGAAATTAGAGGAAGCCTTTGAAGTCATTAAGGCCTGGGGCTTTAAGTACAGCACGGTTGCTTTCGTGTGGGTAAAGAAAAACAAAAAATCGGATAGCTGGTTTATGGGTATGGGCTGGTGGACGAGAAACAACGCTGAGGTTTGCCTTGTTGCAACGAGAGGACACCCGAAACGGATTTCAAAAAAAGTACATCAGCTCATAATCTCGCCCGTTGAGGAACACAGCAAAAAGCCTGATATAACGAGAGATAAGATAATCGAGCTTATGGGCGACCTGCCGAGAGTGGAGCTGTTTGCAAGACAGGCGCCGCCCGGCTGGGACGTTTGGGGAAATGAAGTATTAAATGATGTTTGGATAGAATAACGATTGATAATTGACGATGGACGATTGACAATTAAGGAATACGGCTGTAATTGTCAATTATCAACTGTCAATCGTCAATTACACGACTGAAAGGAGTGATAAATTTTGCCTTATGTACCCGTACCGAAAGACTTAAACACAGTCAAAACAAAGGTAGCCTTTAACCTTACAAAAAGGCAGCTCATATGTTTTTCGCTTGCGGCGGCGATTGGTGTACCGATATATTTTCTGACAAGGGGAATACTCGGCACAACGGGAGCCGTTTTTCTTTTGCTTGCGGCAGCACTGCCGTTTTTCTTTTTTGCAATGTACGAAAAGAACGGACAGCCGCTTGAAAAGATTTTGAAAAACTATATAACTACAAAATACAGAAAGCCGCAGGTGCGGCCGTATGTAACGAATAACATTTATTCGGCAATAGAAAAACAAATTTTATTGGAACAGGAGGTTGATAAAATTGTCGGAACACAAAAAGAAAATCACGCTTTCGGCGGAAAAACCGCTGACGTCAAGACAGCGAAAGCGGATAGCCGACGCCGTGAAAAAGGCAAAAATGCAGGGTAAAATTGCAATGAGCGCACAGGACACAATTTCATATAAAGAAATGCGCTCGGACGGAATCTGCATTGTCAAAGACAATTATTTCACGAAAACAATACAGTTTTATGATATAAATTATCAGCTTGCAAGAAACGAGGACAAAAATATAATCTTTGAAAATTACTGTGATTTTCTCAATTATTTTGATAAATCCATATCGGTGCAGCTTTCATTTCTTAATCAGACAATGGATATATCCGACTTTGAAAAGTCCATTGCCATAAAACCGCAAAATGATGATTTTGACGGAATAAGAGCAGAATACACGAAAATGCTGAAAAATCAGCTTGCAAGGGGCAACAACGGAATCGTGAGAAAGAAATATATCACATTCGGAATTGAAGCCGATAATATCCAAAACGCAAAGCAGCGTTTGGAGCGTATCGAAACAGATATAATCAATAACTTTAAGATTTTGGGCGTTAGAGCCTTCTCATTAAACGGTATGGAACGATTGGAACTTTTACACTTGTGCTTTAACGGCGGCGAGAATAAATTAAATTTCTCTTGGAATTTGATATATAAAACGGGACTTACAACAAAGGACTTTATCGCCCCGACCTCGTTCAATTTTTCGGACGGGCGGTGTTTCAGAATGGGCGGCACGATAGGCGCCGTTTCATTTTTGCATATACTCGCACCGGAGCTTACGGACGAAATGCTGAAAAATTTTCTTGAAATACAGTCGGCATTGTCGGTCAATATTCATATCAAGAGTATCGACCAGACGGAAGCCATAAAAATGATAAAGCGCAAAATCACCGACCTTGATAAAATGAAAATCGAGGAGCAGAAAAAAGCCGTCAGAGCCGGTTACGATATGGATATAATTCCGTCGGATATAAACACATTCGGCATTGATGCAAAAAAGCTGCTGGAAGATTTGCAGGGGCGCAACGAAAGAATGTTTTTAGTTACCGTACTCATTATGAATACGGCGAAAACAAAAAAGGCATTAAACAGCGCCATATTTGAGGTGCAGTCTATCGCACAGCAGCGAAACTGTCCGCTGCGCCGTCTTGATTATCAGCAGGAGGACGGACTAATGGCAAGCGTGCCTATCGGCATAAACAATATCGGAATCCGGCGGGCTTTGACAACTTCAAGCACCGCTATTTTTGTGCCGTTCACTACGCAGGAGCTTTTTTCGGACAGTCCCGAAGCATTGTATTGCGGTCTTAATGCGCTTTCAAACAATATGATAATGGTTGACCGAAAAATGCTGAAAAATCCTAACGGCTTGATTTTAGGAACACCGGGCAGCGGTAAATCATTTTCGGCTAAAAGAGAAATGACAAATGCATTTTTGGTTACGAATGATGATATTTATGTGTGCGATCCCGAAGCGGAATACAATCCGCTGATACACGCCTTAAAAGGTCAGGTTGTGAAACTGTCGCCCACATCAAAGGACTACCTAAATCCGCTTGACATAAATATCAATTATTCCGACGAGGAAAATCCTCTTGCGTTAAAATCCGATTTTGTTCTTTCATTCTGTGAATTGATAATTGGCGGGCGTGACGGCTTGGAGCCTATCGAAAAGACGGTTATTGACAGGAGCGTTACACGGATTTATCAGAAATATTTTGAAAATCCGACACCTGCGAATATGCCTATCCTTGAAGATTTGTACGAGGAAATAAAGAAACAGCCGGAACAGGAAGCCGGGCGTATAGCCTCTGCATTGGAGCTGTATGTCAAGGGCAGCCTTAATGTTTTCAATCATCATACGAATATGGATATTTCAAACCGTATCGTTTGTTTTGATATAAAGGAACTCGGCAAGCAGCTTAAAAAACTCGGAATGTTGGTTGTTCAGGACCAGATATGGAACAGAGTTACGATAAACCGAAACGAGCATAAGTCCACACGCTATTATTGCGATGAATTTCATTTACTGCTCAAAGATGAGCAAACGGCGGCATATTCGGTTGAGATTTGGAAGCGTTTCAGAAAATGGGGCGGTATTCCGACGGGCATAACGCAGAATGTGAAAGACCTGCTTTCAAGCGCTGAAATCGAAAACATATTTGAAAACAGCGACTACATTTATATGCTGAATCAGGCACAGGGCGACAGAGAAATCCTTGCGAAAAAGCTCGGTATATCACCGCAGCAGCTTTCTTATGTAACGCAGTCGGGAGCCGGTGAGGGACTTTTATTCTACGGCAATACCATAATTCCCTTTATAGACCGATTCCCGAAAGATACAAAATTGTATTCGTTAATGACAACCATTCCGCAAGAGGTGGCAGGTAATGAATAATTTAACGCATTTAAGCCTGTTTTCCGGCATAGGCGGAATTGATTTGGCGGCGGAAGCGGCAGGCTTTGAAACGGTGTGCCAGTGCGAATGGGCGGATTATCCGACAAGCGTGCTTGAAAAGCGTTGGCCGACCGTGCCTCGCTTTCGTGATATTACTACCTTGACAAAGGAGGGATTTTTTGAAAAAACAGGACAAAAAACAGTTACCCTCATATCCGGCGGCTTCCCGTGCCAGCCGTTCTCATCGGCAGGACGGCAAAAAGGATTTGCCGACACTCGGTATCTCTGGCCTGAAATGGTCAGAGTTATTTCCGAAATCAAGCCCCATTGGGTGCTTGGGGAGAATGTTGCCGGGTTTATCAATATGGGGCTCGACAAAACGATATTTGACTTGGAGCGTGCGGGCTACGCTGTTCAAACATTCGTATATCCGGCTTGCGGCGTCGGCGCGTGGCACGAGCGCACAAGAACTTTTATCGTGGGCGCTGATGTTTCCCACACCCCTTGCCTCCGACGACAGAACTGTAAAGGAAGCAATGAGTATGAATGTGTATCTCTCGGACAACGGGATATTCCGCAAGGTGAACAGGAACGGCACAAAATGGAGCCTTCCTCTGTCGGCGGCGGTGTTTTACTTAACGCCGATAGCGTCGGACGGAATGAGGTCAACATTCAAGCCGGAGGTAATGCTAAAAAGCAAGGACAAGGCGAACTTAGCGGCACAGATTATACGGCTGGAAAATCCGCACTCGGAAACGGCAGCGCTCAATCCCGATTGGGTGGAATGGTTAATGGGTTTTCCTCTTGGCTGGACTGCGGTGTAGACGATATTTACCGTTGCGCTTCTGAAAAGTGGCTTACGGAAAACTTTGATAATATTGCGTGCAGGCGCTGCCTGCTGGACGGACATAAATTGTGGCAACAAGAGCCTGACGGCGTTCCTCGTATAACAGAGGACACAGCCGGCAGAGCCGACAGATTAAAAACACTCGGAAACGCCGTCTGCCCTCCGCAGGTTTTCCCTATACTCAAATGTATTGCGGATATTGAAACGGGAGCTTGCGTGGATAATTGTGTGTTTGGAAAATTTTGTTGAGTATGCGAATTGAAATTTTAACAGAAGTGTGATATAATAGAGAGGTACAAAATACATGAAATAAAAAGTAAATAAAATATCAACAAAGCCAAATGAAGCAACAAAAGCGAATAATATAAAAAAAAGAGCATGGCAAACAAGCCTTGCGGCGAAAATCAAAATTTTCGATTTTAAAAATTATCAAGCAAGGCGTTTTAAAGTTTTCACGCTGCGATAAGAAACATCTTTCTTAGTGATAACGGCAGCAATTGCAATTGATAAAAGCGATATATGAGCAATTGTATTAAGATTTTTAACAGAATTGCCGCTGCGGACAAAAACTCTTTCGCAGCCTGTCTGCTTAAAGCGCGAATTGTATCTTTCGGCTTCTGTTCTGAGAGCATAAACAGATTTAAAAGCTATTGAGCTTCTGTCAATAGAAAGCCTGTAATCATCCGGAATAGTTACGTATTTAGTACAGCCGCGATTTTTCTTACCGTTATTCCAGCATTTGTGATTGCAGGGGCATCTGCCGCTTTTAGAACGTTTAAACGGACAGCAGTATTTCTGCCGCGTTCGATCGTTGTCTGAAAACTTGCCGTCTTTATGCATTGCAAGTCCGGCTTCGCAAATAATATTTCCGGAAGGCAGCTTTTTGGGATTTTTGGTATTTCGTTTGTTTAAGGCAATAAAGCAATCGCCGTTGTATATATCATGAACAGCGTTGTAAATACCTTTAACATCATAGGCTTTATCAGCTAAAAACGTGCATTCCGCTAACGGAAGAAAAGAATTTGCTCTTTTGAGAATTTCGAGAGTTACAGAACTGTCAGAAACATTGGCACCGGTTGTTAATTCACAAACGGGTAAGCCCGATATACAGTCGACAAGAATATGATTTTTGTAACCCCAATAAAACTCATAATTCTTTTCGTTGTGCTGATTTGAAGCGGTTTGAACACCAAGCCGGCAATCCTTATCAGCTTTTGGAGGAGAGGCTTTAGAAAACTTGTTCTTTTTAAAGGATTTAGGATTGTTGTTTGAAACATTAGCCTTAACGGGAGTTGCGTCCAAAGCGATAAAAGATGCATCAATCAAAGATAAACCGGCGGCTTTCAATACCTGCGATTGCATAACGATTTGAAGCATATCGTTATCAAATTCGCGGATAAATCGGGTGAATTTTGCATAAGAAGGTAATTCGCGAGATATGTCAAAACCGCAGTAATGAGCAATAATTAAGTTCTTTGACAGATAATCGTGTAAGTCTGAAATTTGAGAGAAGCCCTCGCATTTCATAACGATAAAGGCACAAATCATAGAATGATTGCTATAACCGGCACAACCGATTTTGGAATTGTAAGCCGTAATACAGCTTAAGTCCAAATTGATGAATAGTTCATCGTAAAATTTAGCTTTTGGTTGTGAAGTAAAAAGACTGACGTCTTTTAAAATTTCTTGACGATAGATAAAAACCACTCTCCTTTGTGGGATTTTGTTTACAACTATATTATACCAAATCAGAGTGGTTTTTTCTATACATTAAATGTTAATTTATAGTGACAAAACGGATTCGCCACATCCGTAAAACCGCATAAACTCTATATCTTTGGAGTTTTGCACGTGGCTAGTGTGATATAATATTAATGAGGTGAATACTATGTACAAACTCAAAAAATGTGCTTTATGCGATGAAATAACAGAGTTGAAATTGAGTCATATAGTTCCTAAATTTATCGGCAGACATCTAAAAGGAACCTCAATAGGAAATATTCGTTCGGCGGAAAATGGCAGAATTGTGCAAGATTTGGAGAAGCATTATATGCTTTGTCACGATTGCGAAGAAAAGTTTAGCGCAGCAGAAAAATGGTTTGCAAATAATGTATTTTATCCTTGGCAAAAAAATAATACGGATATATTTCATTATGATAACAAGCTATTTTACTTTTTGACATCATTATCTTGGCGTAGTTTATATTTAGACATATTAGATTTTGTAGAACATAATGTATGCTCAGTAAGCGAATTAGATACGCTTATAAAATCCGAAAACTTAATGAAAAGCTATCTTTTAGACAAAAGCGAAAATATAGGTAATATAGAACATCATATATTTTTCTTTGAACGAATAGAAAATCTTATTTCTAATAATGAAATGTTTTCGTATAATCCTCACGCTACAATTCATCGTTCTGTAACTTCTTATACTGTTACATATACTAACGGTACTATATTTACTATTTCTAACTTAATGGGAATAATTGTTGTTACATTTTATGCAAAAAACAGTGAAGAAAACTGGCAAGGCACACAGATTTACAATCGCTCAGATACATTATGTGCAAACGGTCAGTGCATTTCCAGTGTGGTTGGTAATGAGATGAATTATTGGTTAGAGTCAGCCCAAAATCAATATGAAAAATTATCAAAAGAACAGAAAGAAAAAATACGGCAAAAAATAATTGATATAGGTGAGGATATAAAAAATTATAACATATACCAAGATTATATTGATGACATAAATTTGAAATGATATTTGAGAACATTGACGAAAATTCAATGTTCTTTTTTTGTGTTCATTTTTAGGAGGCGGATAATGGATAATGAAAAACTAAATTCAAGCGGCTGCTTGGATAAAACCGCATTTGAAGCGATAAAGAATGTTCGGCGTGAGGAACGCAAAAAGCTGATTGCGGAAATAAAAGAGCTCGCCGCAAGATACGGCTATGAAATCGACTGCCGTATAGATTTGAAAGAAATCAAGGAGGCGGATATGGTATGACAACAACCGATTGCACAACAGATTACGGCGAATATGAAAGATATTCGGACGATAGGCTCTTTCACGGCGCCGGTCTTAAAATTGACCGCAGCGTTTATTATAAAGGTGATTGCGACATTTCGGACTTAATAACAAAATCCGTAAAAGAGGTTGAGAATTTGCGTGATGAAAGTATCGGCAAAGAAAACGCGGCATACGAAAAGGTGTTACAGGCGGTTGCGGAATGGGAAAAGTCGGCGCTTGTTACCAAAAGACATAAACGGGCGCTTGAATATCTGACTGCGCCGCCTATCGAACATACAAGCAATCAATGGACTGTTGATGATTACGATTACAAAGTGCGCAGCAATATGGTTTATCTTATGAAATACAGAATTGATAACCGGCAGAGCCGGAACGGAACAATAAAATGGGACGTTAAATTAAGCGTTAAAACTCAAAGCGTACAATGGCAAAGCGCTGTTATACTTGAACGCCGAGAAAAAACATTTTCAAGTGAGGAATCGGCACAAAAGTATATTGACGGCAAAATTAAAGCCTATGATTACTTGTTTACGGAAATATCCCCCGTTATTCCCGACGTTGATAAATCCCATTTTTGTGTGAACGGCGTACTGCTGCCGGGATATACAACGGTTTCTATTCAGAAAGAAAAAGAGAAAAAGGCGTCAATCCGAAAACAGTTAAATGAGCTGAAAGCAGATAAGCCTACGGAACGGAAACAGTTAAAAGCTCGCACAAAGGAGGTCAGTATATGAGAAAAGGAAACGATTATACGGTGTATGACAATGATACGCTTACACCGGGTTATAAGGCTAAAATCGAGCATACCGTGTATAGCGGCAGTGAATCTGATTTGTCAGAACTGTTAAATTTAACGGTTGGCGATATTTCCGCTTTGAAAGAAAAAAACATTGCACAGGAACAGGCGGCATACGAAAAAGCTATCGACGCCTTAAAGGATTGGGAAGCGCTTGCGGCAAATACGAGAAAATATGAAAAGGCGCTTGATTATAAAAATGTGCCGGAGGTTTCGCACACATCAAACAAATGGGAAAAGGACGGCGCCGACAGGTTTACCATAAGCAACAAGGTGTATAAAATGACCTACAATATATATGAGCGTTCAAGCTGGCGGAACGATACCGTAAAATATGATGTCAGGTGGAATATTTACACAAACAGACCCGATTATACAAATGCATACAAGGTTGCAGGTCAGGAACGGGTGTGTGCTACACGCGTGGAAGCCGAGAAATACATACAAGGCAGAATTAAAGCGTATTCGCACTTATTTACGGAAATATCGCCGTCTATACCGAAAGATTTGGAAAAATCCTTTATGGTACACGGTCATTTATTGCCGGGCTATGTTACGGAGGAAATGCAGAAAGCAGAGGCGGAAAAACCGGTAGAAAAAAAGCCGTCAATCCGAAAACAGTTAAATGAGCTGAAGGCCGACCAAAAGAAAAATCCGCAGGAGCCGCAGAAAACACGCCCCGGAAATGAACTCGGATAAGGCGGTGTCTATATGCGGAATGATAAAGAATTTAAGTCGAAAAACCGTGACGAAAGCTATGTAAAGGATAAACTCCCCGACATTCAGCTCGGACGGCATACAGAGGGTGAAAAGCAAAAACCGCCCCTTACACAGTCAAAGAAAAACCGTATGTATCGGGCAAGACAAGCGGAAAACACGGCTGCTAATTCCGAAAATACTTCTGCTGAAACAAAGATTGATACTTCTGTTTCTAAATCAGCGGATAATAATGTTTCCGTTCCGGCAGACGGCACGGCTCAATTTACCGACAAGGATATTGAACAGAGCGAAACAGAAAATATTTCGCAGGACATTCAGCTGGATATTCCGAAAGCCGACCCGTCCCATTCCTCTGCCGCAAAGAAAAAGAAATATCGCAGTAAAATGTATCGTATGCAAAAGCAAACCAAAAGCGCTGATTACAATTTTGCAGAGCAAGCGCAAAAATCCGACGACTACGATATTTCCGAAAAGGCACAGGAAAACAAAACGGAATTTTCAAAAAATACGGATATGGACTTTTCGGAAAGCAAAGCCGAAAGGGACAGTAATATTCCGTTTGACAGCGTGAGGGACACAAAATCCGAAACGGATAAAAAACCTAACTCTAAAAAGCGGCAAAAGCTGTCTTTTGATAAATCGGATAAAACCGATAACACAGAATCAGACACTAAAACGACCAGTGAAAAAACTGACGCCCCTAAATCCGACAGCGGCGATATTCCTTTTGACAGGGTAAACAGGCGTGCTCGGAAATTTGAGAAAAAGGCGGAAAAGGCAAAATCCAAAGCTGAAAAAGCTGAACAAAATTTACCGCACAAAAGGAAAATCAAACGCAAGCGGCTGTATGACGAGCAAAATCAAAAGCCTAAAAACCGCTTGCAGTTTGAAAAAGAGGTCAGACCTCAATCGGATTTGTACCACCGATCCCCTGTCAAGACAAGCCGTGAAGCCTTGCAGCATACGGCGCTTAACAAACTTCATTCAAAGGTTGCGGAAGTTGAAAACGAAAACACAGGCGTCGAAGCGGTACACCAAACGGAGCAAAAGGCGGAAAGCCTTGCACGGTACAGTGTCAGAACGGCAAAATACATTGACGGTCAGCGTAAAGCCGCACCGTACAAAAAAGCTGCACGCTTAAAGGTTAAGGCGGAAAAAGCGGAAATTAAGGCGGCGTATGAAAAAACGCTTGCGGAAAATCCGTCGCTGAAAAAATCGGCGTTAAAGAAATTCCGTCAAAAACAGCAGATAAAGAAAAAATACCAAAAGACAAAACGAGCCGAGCAGACGGCGAAGCAGGCAAAAAAAGCGGCACAGAACGCCGAGCGTGCAGCGTCAAGGCTTGCGGCTTTTATATGGCGGCACAAAGCCGTTTTCGGTGTTATTCTTGCAATCGTGCTTTTGATTGCTTGGCTGGGTACGGCTCTTTCCTCCTGCTCCGTTATCGGTACAACAGGATTTAATTCAATAATGGTATCGTCATACTTTGCGGAGGACGAGGATATTTATGCGGCTGAAAACTATTACAACGGTTTGGAGCAGAATTTGCAGAGTAAAATTGATAATATCGAAAATGAGTATTCGGGATATGATGAATATAATTATAACTTGGCGGGTATCGGACATAACCCGTATGAGCTTATTTCTTATCTTACGGCTGTATATCAGGATTTTAAGTTTGCAGATATACAAAACAATTTGGACGATTTATTCAATGCACAATATCATTTGCAAATTACCGAAACAAGCCGGCAGCAGACAGACGAGGACGGGAACGAATACACCTATAAAATTCTCAATGTTACGCTTGTGAACGAGGGTATGACGACCACACTCACGGCAGACCAAAGAGAGCTTTACGATATTTACCTTGTGAGCAAGGGCAACCGTGATTATCTGTTTGCGGACGATATTTATTCAAACATAACGCAAAGCCCATACAATGACTACACAATTCCGGGCGAGGCTCTTACGGACGAAACATTCCGAAAGCTGATAACCGAAGCCGAGAAGTATTTGGGCTATCCGTATGTTTGGGGCGGCAGCAGTCCGCAGACCTCGTTTGACTGTTCGGGATTTGTGTGCTGGGTATTCAAAAACTCCGGCGTATATCCTCTCGGCAGAACAACGGCACAAGGTATTTTCGACCAATGTACTCCCGTCAGACCGTCGGACGCAAAGCCCGGCGATATTATTTTCTTCACGGGGACATACAACAGCGGCTGCCCGGTATCGCATGTCGGTATTTATGTTGGCAACGGTATGATGATTCATTGCGGCAATCCCATTCAGTACGCAAGCGTCAATTCAAATTATTGGACGCAGCACTTTTACGCCTACGGGCGATTAAACTAAAAAATAAATTTAACGGAGGTATTTTATACAATGGCAACAGTAACAAAAATTGATAAGGACATTGCGGCGGCAAAATCAAAAATTGCGGAGCTGCAAAAGAAAATCAGAGAGCTTGAAACAAAGCGCGTTGAGGCGGAAAACTTGCAGATTGTAAAGCTGGTTAAGACGGTCAATATCGACAACAAGACCTTGACGGCACTACTCAAAGCCTACGCAACGGGCGAGTTTGAACTGCCCGAAAAATACAAGGCAGAGCTTGAAAATAAGGAGGACACGGACAATGAAAACGAACAGAATTAAATTTGCGGCGGCGGTATTTACCGCCGTTTTCGCTTTATCGGGAATGACGGCGTTTGCACAGAGTAACGCTCCGGCAGAAACACCCGCCGAAACCGTAATTGAGGACAACCGAACATTGACGCCAAAGGGCAACGCCCAGCTTGTAGATGATATTTCGGATAACGAAAATTTGCAGTTTATCACCGTAACCGCACGGGACGGAAATGTTTTTTACTTCGTGATAGACAAGGGCGCACAAAGCGAAAATGTGTATTTTTTGAATACCGTTGATGAAAGCGACCTTGAGGCTCTTGTCGAGCAATCGGATAAGAAACCGACAGCGACCGCAAAGCCCACAACGGACGATACCGAAAAAGATTTAACAGAAACCGATACAAAAGACAACTCCGACACAAAAGCTGAAAAATCCGAACAGACGGAGCAAAACAAGCAAAAAAGCAATTTCGGATTGCTTATTGTGTTGGTGCTTGCGGCGGCTGTCGGAATCGGCGGATATTATTACAAGGTAATCTTGCCGAAAAAGAAACTTGAACAGGCGGACGATTTGGACGACTTCGATTTTGAGGACGAGGACACCGAAACCGTTATAAACGAGGACGACGAAACGGACGAATAAAAAAATTATTAAATTTTTGATTTCCACTTGATTTTTTTCTGAAAATAGCATATAATATAAATGTAAGAAATTCAGAAAATCAGAAACATAGAAAGAGGTGTTTTTATGTTAGCGGAAATCAGAGGACGTTCCCAGATAACCATACCGTCGGAGATTATAAAAAAGCTCGGTATTTCGGAGGGCGATAAATTCGACATTATGGAAAGGGACGGCGGTATATTCCTTTGCCCTGTCGTTGTCTACCCGAAAGACAAAATTGCAAAAATCGCAAAAATACTGAAAGAGTCGGAAAATGATACGAAAACCCGGACAGCATTTGAAAGCGTTGAGGATATGTTTTCCGATATGGGGATTGATATAGACAATGTATAAGCTCAAATATACAAAGGAATTTGAAAGGGATTTGAAAAAGCTGTCTGCGGCGGAACAAAAGCAGACAGCAAATAAATTAAAGCTCTTAATGCAAAATCCCTTTTATCCGTCGCTTCGTACAAAAAAGGTACAGGGACTTGACAATGTGTTTGAAATGAGCGTTAATATGGATATTCGCATTTTATGGCGTTATGAAAACGGCGTTATAATTTTGCTGATAGACATAGGACATCACAAGGACATATTGGGACTTTAATTTAATATCAATCAAAACAGCACTCATTAACTTGGGTGCTGTTTTTGTGTTCAAAGGAGGAATTTAATTTGAAACTGATTATAGCGGAAAAACCGTCAGTTGCCCTTGCAATCGCAAAAGCGCTTAATATCAAGGGCAGCCGTGACGGATATATTGAAAACGGCGAATATATCATATCTTGGTGCGTCGGGCATTTGGCAGCGGCAGCGTTCCCTGAGGAATACGATGCAAAATATTCAAAGTGGAATTATGCTGATTTGCCTATCATTCCCGATAACTTCAAGTACAAGATTTACGGCGATAAGCAAAAGCAATTTAAGGTTGTAAAAAGCCTTATGACCGGAAAAGACGTGAGCGAGGTTATTAACGCCTGCGACGCAGGACGTGAGGGCGAGCTTATTTTCCGGCTTGTTTACAATATGGCGAATTGCAAAAAACCTATCAAAAGACTTTGGATTTCATCAATGGAAAATGCAGCAATTCGTGAGGGCTTTGAAAACTTAAAGGACGGCAGCGAGTATGATAATTTGTATTATTCCGCACTTTGCAGAATGTGGGCGGATTGGATAGTCGGTATCAATGCAACAAGGCTGTTTTCAATTCTCTACGGAAAAACATTGAATATCGGCAGAGTGCAGACACCTACGCTTGCCCTTTTATGCGACAGGCATAACAAAATAGCGTATTTCCGAAAAGAAAAGTATTTTACGGCTGAACTCACACTCGGCGGCGTGAAAGCGGAAACCGAACGGCTTGACAATGAGAATACGGCAAAAGAGATTATAACGGCTTGTGAACACTCACAGGCCGTTTGTGTTTCAGTAACCAAAGAAACCAAAACCGAACAGCCGCCAAGACTGTTTGATTTAACAACGCTGCAAAGGGCGGCAAACAGGATTTACGGCTACACCGCAAAGCAAACACTTGATTATTCACAGGCATTATACGAAAAGAAACTTATCACCTATCCCCGAACGGACAGCCGATATTTGACGGAGGATATGGCGGAAACGGCAGCGGCGGTTATTCGTCTTGGCGCGGATATACCGCCGTTTGACAAAGCGCCCGATTTCTTCCCCGAAATATCCCGTATGATAAATAACGGTAAAGTATCAGACCACCACGCCATTATTCCCACGCTTGAAGTTGAAAAGGCGGATTTGTCGGTAATTCCGACGGGTGAACTGAATATCCTGAAACTTGTTTTATGCCGGATAATTTCAGCGTCGGCAGAAAGTTATGTATATGAAAACACTACGGCTGTGTTTGAGTGCGGCGGATATACCTTTACGGCAAAGGGCAAGGAATTTGTTTCGGAGGGCTTTCGGACAATAGAAAAGCTGATATATCCAAAGACGGATAATGCGGAAGCAGTGCAGCTTGTGAAATTCTATAAGGGACAACTATTCGCAGGGGCAGCGCCGGAGCTTAAAGAAAAATATACACAGCCCCCGAAACCGTACACGGAGGACACCTTATTATCTGCAATGGAAACGGCGGGTGCAAAAGAGACAACCGACAGCGCAGAGCGTAAAGGTTTGGGAACTCCGGCAACCAGAGCCGCCATTTTGGAAAAGCTGGTGCAAACAGGATTTGCACAGAGAAACGGGCGGCAGATAACACCCACCAAAAACGGAATACTGCTTGTTTCCGTTCTGCCCGACACACTCATATCCGCACATCTCACGGCAGAATGGGAAAATAAACTTGCTGAGATTGCAAAAGGCAAATCAAGCCCGACAGAATTTATGCAGGGCATTAAAAGTATGATAACAGAGCTTACACAGCGATACCGTGAATTTGACAGTGCAAGAGAAAATCCGTTTAAGCCGGAACCCCAAAATAACAGCTTGGAGGTGTAATTATGCGTGAAGTTGACAAGCGATATTATAAAATCAATATAGCCGGCACAGAACATATTTTTACGAATGTTTACAGAGTCGGCGACCATTATTCGGCATACGAAGCAGACAAAAACGGCAAGCCCGGTAAATTTCTTCACAGACTGTCGCAGGCGGAAGTTGACAGAGCCGTAATATCGGGCAGCATTGATTTCAAAGAAAAAGATTACAGCTATATCTATAAAGGCTTTCTGGTAAACGCTGCCGAGTACGACAACGGAAATAAGGAAAACTCCGGCGTGTGGATATACTTTCCGGCAAAAGATAACGAAATCCGTATAGCATTTGAGAGTATAGGTCTTTCGCCGGACGCTGACAGCGGCAAATATTTTTTTGACGACTTCAAAAGCAATATTAAATCTATTGAAAGTCTGCTTGACAAGGATTTATCTGTCGCCGATTTGCAGGACACCGCAGAAAAATTAAACGAGCTTCCAAACTATGAAATATTAAAGCTCAACGCCGTTATGGAAACAAACGCAAAATGTAATTCATTTGCGGAGCTTACGGAATTTGCATATAACACCGACTATTATGATTTAATTTCCGACGCAAGCAATGTAAAGAAGCTTGGCATAAATCTTGTTTATTCCTCCGGGATATTTGAGAGCTTACCGACAATGTATAGGGACGCAATCGAGGCTGAAAACTTTGGCAGGTATATAGCCGAAGCGGAACAGGGTATTTTCACTTCCAAAGGCTACATTTCCCGTTCCGGCGACGAATGGCACAATGTTTGTTTGCAGAATTTTGAGCCGAAACCGTTAAAACAAAACGGCATTGACGACAGGCTTATCGACACAACGGAAATTCTTGCGGTTGATTTGGATAGCTTTTTCCGCAGTTTAAGCGAAGATTACAGTTGGCTTGCAGGCGATCCCGCAAAGGCAAAAGATAAAATTGCATACGATTTGAGAAACGGCAGTACAGATGTTGTACGCCGTCAGCTCGGCAGCTTTATGAAAGAGTATCATTTGGATAAATCGGATATACAGCCGTTTTTAAGCCGTATTGCAAGATTTGAAAGGTGCAAGGGCATTGAAAAAGCAAAGCCGAACTCCATAAAAGAACAGTTAAAACAGGCGAAAAATTCACAGCAGCCGAAAAAATCAAAGCATAGAGAGGAATGTTTGTAATGAATATTCCGATCACCGACAGTATAATGCGCATTGATACAAGCAGAGATAATTTTAATATGCAGGATATTGAAAACCGCCGCTTTATGTTCGATCCGAAAACGTCAACGCTGATTTTAGGGTATCAGTACAGAAACGGCGAGCTTATTTCATCACATGCAGACGAATACGCAAAAGCAGGCGCAAGCGAGCTGTTTGACGATTTTGTTCGTGGCTGGATAGGCACAAGCAAAGAATATACGGACGGGGTAATTCATTTTGCCCCGTCTGTTTCCGAAAAAAATATTACGCTTTTTGAAAAGGCGTTTGATACGCTTGAAATGTTTAAGAATAACGGAGCAAGAAAAAATACGGTTGTTCGAGGGCTCGGCAGAGCTTGGGAGCAGCCTTTTTCAGATTTGATAAAGGAGGTCGATTTAATGGCAGAAAATATTTCATCGGTAACGCCAATTGAATTTACGGGCAAATCTCAAAAAGAGAAAGTCAAGGAAATTACCGACAAATTGGAGCAAGGCATTAAGGACTTATTTAACAGCGACAGATACAAGGAGTATTTGTCGGCAATGTCAAAATTCCATAATTACAGCTTTCGGAATACAATATTGATTTTAATGCAAAAGCCGGACGCTTCGTACATAGCCGGTTTTAACACTTGGAAAAATGATTTTAAGCGTGCCGTCAGAAAGGGAGAAAAGGGTATCAAAATTCTTGCCCCTGCTCCGTACAAAAAAGAAATTGAGGAAACAGCACACGATAAAAACGGGAATCCGATATTGAACGCAGACGGCAGTAACCGTACCACAACAAAAACAATCACCGTTCCGGCGTTTAAGATAACGACGGTATTTGACCTGTCGCAGACGGACGGAAAAGAGATCCCCACAATAGCAAATCAGCTTACGGGCAATGTTGAGGACTACGAAAGATTTTTCAAGGCGTTAAAGCAAATATCTCCTGTTCCGATAGAGCTTGAAAATATAGACGGCGGCGCATACGGATATTATCACACAATGGAAAAGCGAATTGCGGTAAAAAATGATTTGTCCGAAATGCAGACGATAAAAACAACCATTCACGAAATTGCACACGCAAAGCTGCACGCACTTCCCGAAAAGGGCGAAAATAAAGTTATTGAGGACGACAGACCGGATAACCGCACCCGTGAAGTGCAGGCGGAAAGCGTTGCATATACCGTATGTCAGCATTTCGGGATTGACACCTCCGACTACTCTTTCGGATATGTTGCAGGCTGGAGCAGCGGCAAGGAAACAGCGGAATTAAAAGCGTCGCTTGAAGTGATACGTACTACGGCGGACGAAATGATTACGGATATATCCGAAAAATTAAAGGAGCTTGAAAAGGTACAGGAAAATGATATTGACGGAAAAGATACAAAACAGGCGGATAAGACAAAAAACACTTCAAAAAAGCCCTCAATCCGCAAGCAGCTTAAAGAAGAAAAGGCTAAAACGGAAAAAGCGCCGAAAAAGGCGGCAAAATCAAAGAAAAAGGAGGATATATCGCTATGACACGATTTTCGGACGAGGAAAAAAGCATAATTTCTATGTATAACACCGCTGACCGTGTGGGGCTTATCGTTAAAATCAAAGAAGCAATACCGTATATAGAGGACGCTGATTTGAAAAATACGGCGGCGGATATTGTTTCAAAATTGGTTGGTATGACCGATAAGGAATTTACAGATTTGGAGGTGTGAGTATGGCGGAATTTTATTTTACGGCAGCAATCGCAAACGGATATGAATACAGAAATACGCCGGATAATTACCGCCATTTTTTAATGGAATTGCCTGTAAACAAAGAGGAATTGACATACATTTTTAACGAAATAGGGCTTGACCTTTCCTCAAAGCCCGGCGAGTATATTTTTGAAACTGCGGATTTTTATATTCCCGGCATAGACGCAAAACGCCTGTTTACGGAAACCGAAAACATTGACGAGCTTAACTATTTGGCGGATATTTTGAGCAAATTTGACGATAACGAATATCAGGTGTTTACGGCTGCGGTCGAGGCACAGGAGCATTCAAGAAGCGTTGCCGACCTTATAAATCTTGCCTTGAATACGGAAGTGTATAACTTTATTCCCGATATATCCGACTATGACGACTACGGCAGATACAAGGCGGAGGAATCGGGAATAAATATCGACGAGCTTGGCGACTTGGAGGAATTTATTGACTTTTGGCAGTACGGTGAGCAATGCAAAAGGGATAACAAAGCCGTATTTCTTGACAGCGGCGGAGTTTTGGAAAAGAATTATTACGGTTTTCCCGAAAGATATAACGGGGATTTGCACACGATTCCGAAAGAATTTTCTATAACAACTGACGCATTATCGGATATTGAATTGGAGGAAACATTGGAATTATCGGTGTTGATAGATACATATTTAAGGGAACATCACCCCGACTATGACCGTATGTATTCAGATATTTTTGCAATTCAAAAGGACATTTCGGATAATCTGCTGATTGGAAAAACGCATAAGTTAAAACAGCTATTCGGCAAAATGAACTTAACCGAAAATGATACCCCGGCAAAGGAATTATCGGACTACGAGAAAAAATATCCGAAAAGGCTTTTTATGATATATCAGCTCAAAGACGACGACAGTACAAGAAATCTGCGGTTTGAGAGCTTGGAGCAGATTAAAAAAGATAAGCAGCTACCCGTTATCGAAAACTATGAGCTTATTTATTCCGCACAAATGAAAGCCGATACAACATTGGAAAGCATTTTTACGGAATTTAACACAAACCGCCCTTATGATTTTTACGGGCACAGTTTAAGCGTTTCGGATATTGTTGTATTGTCCGATAAGGGCAAAAATAACGCCTATTACTGTGATAAAGCAAGCTGGAAAAAGGTCGACAAATTTTTCGATTATGTTCATACACGCTCGGCGGCGATAAGTAATTATAAGGGTATGACGGCATTTGTCAGTTATGATGATAGGCTGTATTTGGGTAAAAGCGAAAATTATCTTTTCGGCGATAACGGCTTTGCATACTATGACAACAGCGATAAATCACTTACCTACATAACGGATAATTTAACGCTTTACCCGTTGCTGTACGGAAGCGGCTGGGTGTGCAGTCAGCAGGAAATGCTCGATAACGGCAGTTTTACAAAAGAAGTCTATGCAGAGTTTGACAGACTGCAAAAGGGTGTATTATCTCAATTTGAGCAGATACGGGAGCTGAAATTTGCGGATAAGCCCTTTAATTATCTTGAAACGGCAGAAAAGCAGACAGAGCAAAACTACAATAAAATTGACGGCATTATCAATAATGAACCGTTGGAAAGCGAGGACAAAAGTATGAACGATAAAATTTCGGTGTTGGCGGTTGAGCCTATGAAAGCGCCGTATATCAAGGAAATAGAGCCCGGTTTAGAATCTTTGCAGAAAGAGGTCGGCGGATTTATACAGGCTGTATATCCGTATGAGGATATGGTCGCTGTTATTTGCAATGAAGAGGGAAAAATGAACGGTTTGCCTCTAAACCGTGCAATCTATAACGATGATAAAGAAATGACAGATATTATTGCCGGTACATTCCTTGTAGTCGGTCTGGGAGAGGAAAATTTTACGAGCCTTTCGGACGGCTTGCAGAAAAAGTATGCCGACATATTTAAGAATCCGGAGGAATTTGTACGGCTTGGAAATGAGATTGTTGCAATACCTGTAAAGCCGTCTATCAAGCAGCAGTTAAATCAAGCAAAAAAGGAGCAAGGCGAGCGAGAGGACAAAAAACCGCCCTCGCACAAGCCGCCGGAGCTATGAAAGACAGAATAGACCTTACTCCGAAACAAAGCAGAAAGGTAAACGCCCTTATAAAACGGCTGTGCTGTAATTATGATAACGGAAATTGCATAAGGCTTGACGACGGCGATCCGTGCGTGTGCGTTCAATGTATAACCTATTCGCATATTATATGTAAATGGTTTAGAATTGGCGTACTTCCGGCAGATAAGGATTTGTATATTGAGCTTGCAAAACCGAAAAACACACGAATTTGTCAAAATTGCAGAAAGCCGTATGAAGCGGCAAACAACAAATTCAAGTATTGCCCCGTATGCAGAAAAATTGTAATACGAAAGCAAAAGGCAAATTATATACGCAAAAGGCGGTCGGGTATGTAGAAAATATAAGTCTAAAAAACAGCGTAAAATAAGGGTTTTTAACCGCCGAAACCGACAGGGTAATATAATTCCTCTAAAACCTGCGAAAATGACAATTTCATTTTCTACATTTAACAGGGGTACAAACCGTACCCCTGTTGCAAAAAAACATAAAAATACCGTGATACATTCTATCTTAAATGATAGGCGTATCACGGTTTATTTTTTTATGCAGTTATCAGCTTAACAGCGGTGTACGGCACATAGCAGACGGCGACAA